>OJIU01000075.1_pt1 | contig 82107 bp, 73 predicted proteins | sample 1595961 | NCBI WGS metagenome assembly OJIU01 (sample SAMEA4350144, study PRJEB24818) | metagenome | biome: human; feature: gut; material: faeces | place: Denmark | collected 2013-09
TTGTTCCTCCTTCCTGCAAGGAAAACCGACAACCCTGCCGTTTGAAAAAACCGACTGCGGGATGTACTACCTGCCGTACGCGACATCGCTGCGTCTGAGTGATTTGGGGTATACCAATAAGTCGCAAAGCAATCTTGGAATTACGTTTAACGATTTGCATGAGTATGTGGCAGGATTAAAGCGCGCGATTAAAACTCCTTCCGAGGAGTACGCGGCGATCGGTCTGGAGAAGGATGGTAAGCGTCTGCAAATCAACAGCAACGTTCTGCAGATTGAAAATGAGCTGTATGCGCCTATTCGCCCGAAACGTGTCACTCGTCGTGGTGAAACACCTTCTGACGCGCTTCTGCGCGGCGGTATTGAGTACATCGAGGTTCGCTCGCTGGATATCAACCCGTTCTCACCGATTGGCGTAGACGAGCAGCAGGTGCGCTTCCTCGATCTGTTTATGGTCTGGTGTGCGCTGGCCGATGCCCCGGAAATGAGCAGCGATGAATTGCTGTGTACGCGTAAAAACTGGAACCGTGTGATCCTCGAAGGGCGTAAGCCTGGGCTGACGCTAGGTATTGGCTGTGAAACAGCCCAGTTCCCGCTGCCGAAGGTAGGTAAAGATCTGTTCCGCGATCTGAAACGCGTGGCACAAACGCTGGACAGCATCGATGGGGGAGAGGAGTATCAGAAGGTCTGTGATGAACTGGTTGCCTGTTTTGACAATCCTGAACTGACTTTCTCTGCACGGATCCTTCGGTCTATGATTGATGAAGGCATCGGTGGCACGGGCAAAGCGCTGGGTGAGGCTTACCGAAATCTACTGCGTGAAGAGCCGTTAGAAATATTGCAGGAAGCTGAATTTATTGCTGAAACCGAGGCTTCAAAGCGTCGTCAGCAGGAGATCGAAGCGGCGGATACTGAGCCGTTTAGCGTGTGGCTGGAAAAGCACGCTTGATACAAAAGAAAAAGGCCACTCGGGAGTGGCCAAAATTTCATCTCTGAAAACAGGGATGATGATAACAAATGCGCGTCTTTCATATACTCAGACTCGCCCCGGAACAAAGAGTTCAGATTATTTTTAAAAAATTTATCGGAGGTGGCTAAATGCCGTTGTTAGATAGTTTTACTGTCGATCACACCCGGATGGAAGCTCCCGCGGTCCGGGTTGCAAAAACGATGAACACCCCGCATGGCGACGCAATCACCGTGTTTGATCTGCGTTTCTGCATTCCGAACAAAGAAGTGATGCCTGAGAAAGGTATCCATACGCTGGAACACCTGTTTGCAGGTTTTATGCGTAATCACCTCAACGGTAACGGCGTTGAGATTATCGATATCTCTCCGATGGGATGCCGCACCGGCTTTTACATGAGCCTGATTGGTACGCCGGACGAGCAGCGAGTTGCCGACGCGTGGAAAGCGGCGATGGCGGACGTGCTGAAAGTGCAGGATCAAAACCAGATCCCAGAACTGAACGTTTACCAGTGTGGTACGTATCAGATGCATTCGCTTAGCGAAGCGCAGGATATCGCTCGTCATATTCTGGAGCATGATGTGCGCGTTAACAGCAATGAAGAGCTGGCGCTGCCGAAAGAGAAACTGCAGGAACTGCATATTTAGTCTTACTAATTAGCTGTTTCAGTATTTAAATTAACCCCGGTTTGTAGCCGGGGTTTTTTATTGCTTAACATAATTTGTATTTATTATATTTGTGGAGGAAATACATCACGTATTAACTAAAGCATAGCCAGAGAAATAATAAAATGTGATCTGGTATACAGAAAGTGGCGGATGATTAACGATGCCAGACCGCATTGATCACATAAATTAAAAAACATAAATAATTAATAGAAAAACATAATGGAATGCACCAGATATCCGGGTAATAACAAGACTCTTTTAATAGCCGGTGGATGAGGTTTTTATCAAATCTTATCTGGTATACATTAAACTTTAGGGATAAAAAATGAAGGTGAAATATTTAGCGCTTGTGGTCGGCGCTTGCTTTTCGCATAACCTTTGGGCAGCGAATACCGCTATTGAGCAGCGTCTTGCCGAACTGGAGCAGCGTGTGATTAATGCCGAGCAGCGGGCTGCTGATGCCGAGTCGCAAATCCGTTCGCTGAAGCAACAGCAGGTAGCCACAGCACCGACGGTACAGGTGCAGTCAGCTGAGCCCGTCGCCGCTACGGAAAACCCACCTAAACTAACATTATCCGGTTTTAGCGATATTAAATTCTATGGTGATGTTGAATTTAATATGGACGCAGCAAGCCGTTCCGGCAGCCTGACATCAACGAGAACCTCTGCGAATAAAGATTGGGCGCCAGGAACAAATGAGCGTTGGGATATCAACGGACGTATTTTGCTGGGTTTTGATGGTTACCAACGACTGAAAAACGGTAATTTTGCCGGGTTCTCGGTCCAGCCCCTGGCAGACCTGACAGGAAAAATGAACCTCGATGATGCAGTATTCTTCTTTGGACAAGAAAAAGACTGGCAAATTAAGGTTGGACGCTTTGAAGCTTACGATATGTTCCCGCTGAATCAGGATACCTTTATTGAATATTCAGGTAATACGGCGAATGACCTGTACAGCGATGGCTACGGTTATATATATATGATGAAAGAGGGCCGGGGGCGTAGCGACAGCGGTGGTAACTTCCTGATCAGCAAAACCATCGATAACTGGTATTTCGAAGTGAACACATTGATGGAAAATGGCAGTACGCTCTATACCGAGAAGCAGTACCACGGAATGGACTTAACCAACGATAAAAACGTGGCCTATGTGCGTCCGGTGATAGCCTGGCAAAGCGGACGCTTCTCGACGGCGGTGGCGATGGAAAGTAACGTCGTCAACAACGCCTATGGCTATTATGAGAATGGGAAGTGGATCGATCAGTCCGATCGTACAGGCTATGGTTTTACTATGACCTGGGATGGTCAGAAAACCGATCCAGAAGATGGTGCGGTGATTAACCTGAACACCGCCTATATGGATGCGACCGACGAGACCGATTTTACCGCCGGGGTGAATGCGTTGTGGCACCGGTTTGAGCTGGGTTATATCTATGCGCATAACAACATTGACGCCTTCAACGCCACTAATCTTGAAGCCGTTTGCGAGGAAGATTGTTGGATAACCGATCCTGGCAGTTATGATATTCACACCATTCATGCCTCATATCTGTTCCCCAACGTACTGGATATGAAAAACTTTAACATCTACCTCGGTGCCTATGCCTCATGGGTTGAGGCCGATCCGAATAATGGCGATAACAGCGAAGATGCACGCTACGGCGGGCGCCTGAGATTTAAATATTACTTCTGATCGCGAGTCTAATAAAAAAGGGATCCGCAGATCCCTTTTATCAGAAGTTTAGTGTGCGCCGCCGCCACCACCGCCTGCGCCGAAGGGCGGTTTGGCAAACCACACCAGGCCAAGCAAAACCAGGAAGATCCCCGCCGACATCCAGAAGATTTCGTTGGCGGAAATAATCAGACCCTGATTGGTGATCTGCTGAGCTATCCAGCCTGACGCCTGCTGCTGCGTCATCCCTAAATCCTGCAGCTTATCGTACATGGCCTGCGCATTTGGGTTGTAGGGGTTTACGGATTCCGTTAACTGCGCATGGTGCAGCGACTCGCGGTTCGTCCACATCGTTGTCGTAATCGACGTGCCGATAGAACCTGCCAGCGTTCGCGTAAAGTTCGACAAACTTGATGCTGCGGCCAGACGCTCAGGCGGTAAGCCGGACAGCGTGATGGTCGTCAGTGGCATAAAGAAGCAGGCTACCGCGAACCCCTGAATAAACTGCGGCCAGGCTGATGCGCCAAAGTCCATACCCGGTTCGAACGTCCACGCACGCCAGTAGAAACAGACGGCATACATAATAAAACTGAACGTCACCAACCTACGCATATCCAGCTTGTGCGCAAAGCGGCCGATAATTGGCGACAGGATCACCGGAATGATCCCTACCGGCGCGGACGCCAGACCGGCCCAGGTTGCCGTATAGCCGTAAACCTCCTGCAATAGCTGCGGCAGCAGGACGATTGCGCCGAAGTAGAGCATATAGGCCAGGCTGATACACAGGCAGCCGATGGTAAAATTGCGCGACTTAAACAGCGAGAGATCGACGATGGGGTGCTCGTCGGTAAGCTCCCAGACGATCAGGAAGCTGATAGCGACAACCGCGACCACCGTCAGGATGATAATCTCCTGCGAGGCGAACCAGTCCAGCTCTTTGCCGCGGTCGAGCATAATCTGCAAACTGCCGATACCGATGACCAGCAGAGCCAGACCAATGGCGTCGATGCGCCGCTGCTCGGTTTTGGTTTCCCGTCCGCGCAGGGTTTGCAGGGTCATCAATACCACCGCAGCACCGATTGGCACGTTGATGAAAAATATCCAGCCCCAGTGATAGTTGTCGCTGATATAGCCCCCAAGAATAGGGCCACATATCGGAGCAACAATTACCGTCATCGACCATAGCGCGAGGGCGATGGAACGCTTGGCGGGAGGATAGTTATTCAGCAACAGGCTCTGTGACAGAGGAATTAATGGACCGGCGACAATCCCTTGTATCACGCGGAAGAAAATGAGCATATTCAGGCTGGTGGACATCCCACATGCCCAGGACGCAATGACGAAGGCAATTGTGGACCACATGAAGAGCCTGACTTCGCCAAAGCGCTTTGCCAGCCAGCCGGTGATCGGAATAGAGATAGCGTTCGCCACCCCGAAAGAGGTGATCACCCAGGTTCCCTGGCTCAGCGAAGAGCCCAGGTTCCCGGCGATAGTGGGGATCGCCACGTTAGCAATGGTGGAGTCCAGCACCTGCATGAATGTCGCCAGGGACAGCGCGATCGTCATAATGACGAGCTGCGCGCCTTCCAGCGGTTTTTGCTGTTGCATCACACGCACCTTTAATTAGCCCGCGTTGGCCCGCACGATCTCTTCGATCATCTTATTGACCGGAGCAAGGTCGATTTCACGTGCATTACTTTCTGCTACCGGCGTGGTGCGAACCTGGCTTGCCAGAATCTGCCCGTCACGATTAGCGGTATCAACGGTTACCAGCGTAGACAAACCAATACGCAGCGGATGCTGCGCCAGTTGCTGCGCATCCAGTTCGATACGTACCGGCAGACGCTGGACGACTTTGATCCAGTTACCGGTCGCGTTTTGCGCTGGTAACAGGGAGAAGGCGCTGCCCGTACCCATATCCAGGCCGACTACTTTACCGGTGTATTTCACGTCATCGCCGTAAATATCACTGATAACGGTCGCCGGTTGGCCGATACGCATGTGCGCGAGCTGTGTTTCTTTAAAGTTAGCATCCACCCACAGATTAGTGGCCGGAACAACTGCCATCAGCGGCGTGGTTGGGCTAATTTGCGCGCCAGGCTGCACGGCACGACGGGAAACATAGCCGGTCATTGGGCTGACAATTTTAGTACGTTCCAGTGCCAGCCAGGCATTGCGCACTTCAGTGGCAGCCTGTTGCACGGCGGGCTGGTCTTCCAGCTTGCTACCCAGAATCATCGCCTGGTTAGCATTATATTGTTGAATTGCGACATCAAGCTGGGCCTGCGCGCTGGCGACAGCATCACGCGCATGTTGCAGTTCTTCGCGGCCAATCAGGTTGGCGTTGCCCAGTGGAACACGGCGATTAAAGTCGCTTTGCGCCTGCGCCAGTGCGGTTCTCTGCACTTCAATGCTGGCCTGCAACTGCTTGCTGTTGATCATCAACTGGTGCGTCTGACGCACGCTGGAAGCCAGCGCAGTTTTGGCTTTTTCAAATGCCTGTTTTGCGTCCGTCTGATCAAGGGTGACCAGTACATCGCCTTGTTTTACAAAGTCAGTGTTATCAGCCCAGACTTTCGTCACGCTGCCTGATACCTGCGCCATGATTTGAACCTGGTTCCCTGCCACGTACGCATCGTCTGTCTCTTCGACATGACGCAGTACTAAAAACCAATAAATCCCATATGCCACGGCAATGATAATAAAGAGCAAGGTCAGAAGGAGCAGCGTACTTTTACGTTTGCCATTCTTCTTGACCGGTTGCTGCGGGGTTTGAGTCTCCGCATTTGCGCTCATGTTGTTCTCCACGATCTTCTTTTTTTTCACATCGGCTGAGCCGACCTGTTTATCAGACAGGCCAGCAGTGTGCGTGCTGGCCTGTCGGTTTTTTCATTTATAAATCTGGATTTCTGAGCGAGTCGGCGCCTTAGCGCAGCGCTTCTAACACCGCACCATCCTGCTCCATCTGATCAAGACGGGTCAGAAGTTTACGGGTAATTTGCTCGAGCTGATCTTTTTCGGTGGTGCTGAGAGACGACCAGAGCTGATGCAGGCAGTTGTGCTGAGGCGGTAATACCTCTTGCAAAAATGCATGGCCTTTCTCGGTCAATTGCAGATGCAGACAGCGGCGATCGTTATCGCTTTCGCGACGTTCGATCCAGCCACGTTTTTCTAACTCATCCGCGATGCGGGTAGCGTTAGTGCGTGACGAGCCGAGCGCGCAACTCAGTTCAGAGGGCTGAATACTGTGGTTTTCCTGAGACTCCAGCGTAATCAACGCCATAAACAACGTCTCGTTAATCCCTTGAGCTTTCAGCATCTTATTGCGGTTTTCCAGCAGCTTACCCTGCATGTGCATGCAGAGACGAGTCAGAAGCACTTCCTGATAAGGGAACTCTTCGTAGCGGCTGGCGCGAAATTTTAGCATTTGTTCAATGGGCGTAAACGAACTATCCATTTGGGTATAACCTCATTAATTTCAGCCGATATAGTAACGACAGTGACAAATAAAGTAAATGTATTATTTATTTAAATTGATTTCTTTTATCTATAAGCCAACCAGCATTTTCCAGGCTAATCCGTAGCCCAGAGCACTCAGTAAGGTTGGAATGATGATGCTGCGGGTCTTATAGAAGCTTGCGCCCAGTATGACAAACCCCACCAGCGTCGGTACGAACCGACGAGCGTCGTGCATCACTTCTGGCGCGGTAGACACCACCAACAGGGCGCAAATTGATGCTATGCCAATGGTGTCGAGTAATATGCCCGTTGCGCCGCGCCTGGTCGGGCGAACATTACCCACTCGAAGGCGCAGCGGTAAATAGCGAAAGCAGTAGTTCACGCAGCCGACCAACAGGCCAAGCAGCAGGACCTCATAGCTCATCAGGACCCCCCTGCCAAAATGACTGGATGAGTGCCGTCAGGCATCCGCAGACAATGCCGGCAAGGATGGCGGCAGGAATAGAAAACAGCATAACGCCAGCCAGCGCCCCGGCTAGCGCCGCAGTGACGCAGAGCGCCTGCTGACGCTGGAAAGAGGCCAGCAGGAAGCTCATGAACAGCGCCGGGAGCATGAAGCCCAGCGCCGCCTCAACGGCCGGGTAATCCTTAAGTAAACCGCTGCCGGAAAACGCGCCGATCACCGTGCCAAATACCCAGGAGGCCCATGAGCATAGCGCAATGCCAATCATCCAGTTCTCACTCCAGCGCCGGTTATCCCGTACCAGCTTTGCGGTTGCGGCGGCAAAGACTTCATCGGTGAGGCCAAAGGCCCACAGCGCACTTTTGGGTTTGCTCAGTCGCTGGGCGATTCGGCTACGCAGGGAAGGGCCGTACAAAACATGGCGTACATCCATGGCCATGACGGTCAGAGCGGCAACCCACAGAGAACTGCCTGCAGCGAGCATCGTGGTGATGACAAACTGGCTGGCTCCCGCATAGATAATGCAGGAGAAAAAGACGCTTTCAACGGGAGAAAAGCCAAGGCGAGTGGCATTGAGACCAAATGCAAAAGCGACCGGAATATAGCTAATGACTATTGGCAGGCTGTCTTTGAATCCTTCAGTTAGCGTTGCAGAACTGGGTTCAGACTGGGGTATAGGGCTTTCCATAGGGTTATAGGTTTCATTACCGAAATTAATATAACTTGGTTCAATGAGTTATAACCTTAGCAGACTGATGGGCTCCTTAACACCCTGTGGAGCCCAATCAGCGGTAAACATGCACTATACGCTTAATTTACGGCTTCCTGACGGTGAAAACCTCGCCACCAGACCAACAGATTGAGTAGGGCAACGGTCGTACCGGCCAGACAAACGCCAGCCCACCCGGCATGCTGCCAGGCGGAGGCTGAAATCAGCGACCCTGCTGCTCCGCCAATAAAATAGCTGGTCATGTATCCGGCGGTCAGGCGATTACGCGCGTCCGGATGAATGCGATAGATAACCGTCTGGTTGGTGATATGTACGCCCTGAACGGTGAGATCCAGCACCAGAATGCCGATAATCAGCATGGGGACGGAAGCGTGCCCAAACCAAATAGCTAGCCAGGAGAGCAGCAGCAATAACAGCCCAAGGGTGGTGGTCAGGTGAGATTTACCTTTATCGGCAAAACCGCCCGCCGGACGCGCGCCTAACGCCCCGGCGGCCCCCGCCAGGCCAAACAGACCAATCATGCCTTCTGAATAGTTAAACGGCGGTGCGGCGAGCAAAAACGCCATTGATGTCCAGAGGATACTGAAATTGGCAAAGGTCAGACAGCCCAGCATCGCGCGGGTACGCAGCAGTTTATCGTGGATAAACAGGCTGAATACCGAACCCAGAAGTTGCGGGTAGTTAAGATGCGTTTCTGATTTCATCTTCGGCAGACCGCGCCACAGCGCAATCGCCATCAGCGCCATTAATACCGATGCCACCCAAAACACAGTGCGCCAGCCGCCCAAATTGGCCAGTAATCCCGCTACGGTGCGCGCCAGCAGAATGCCCAACAGCAGGCCGCTCATAATCGTGCCGACGACTTTACCGCGCTTGTCTGGCGTGGCAAGTGTCGCCGCCAGCGGAACTAAAATCTGTGCGACTACCGAGAACAACCCGGTCAGGGCGGTACCGAGGATCAGCATGCCCAGCGACTGGCTGCTGGCGGTAATCAGCATGCCGCCTGCCGCTAACAGCGTCATGGAGACGATCAGCATCCGACGTTCGAGCATATCGCCAAGCGGGACTAAAAACAGCAGGCCAGCGGCATAGCCGAGTTGGGCCGCGGTGACGATAAACCCTGCGGTACTGGCAGATAGTGAAAAGTTACGGGCGATGGTGTCGAGCAACGGCTGAGCATAATAGTTACTGGCGACGGCGAGGCCGGTGGCGATAGACATTAACAGGATCAGCGAAGGGCTAAGTCCCTGAGTGGTTTTCGTCATTGTTTTCAACTGAGTAATGGGTTGCAGAAAACAATCATAACGGAAGTGATTAAATGTTGCTGATTTGTTGGGTGATGAATTGTGCGATTGGGGGGAGGGCGTCTATGCCGGATAAGGCGCATCGCGCCACCATCAGGCATTGGTATGGTTACAGTGCCTGATGAAACTACGCTCATCAGGCCTGCGAGCCGGTTATTTCTGCGCGGCCAGCGCTTCGTTCACCCAGCCGTCAAACTGCTGCTGGTGGGCTTTGATCCAGCCGTCAACGTGACCCTGCACGTCGGCTTCAGACGCTTTACCGTCATGCATCATCGCGTTCTGCGCGTTGATATCCGCCAGCGGCAGCTTCATGATGGCAAACAGTTTCGCTGCAGCCGGGTTTTTCTCCGCCCAGGCTTTATTGGCGACAATATGCATCGTGTTCACCGGGAAGCCGTAGTTGGCGCCGTTTGGCAGCTTGGTATCAATATCTTTCTGCTCGCCTGGCAGGGAAGAGAACGGCACCTGCAGCCAGACCACATCTTTACCCGGCTTCATTACGTCGCTGACCCAGTACGGTGTCCAGGTGTAGTAAAGAATGGGTTTACCTTCTTTGAAGCGGGTAATGGTGTCAGCCATCATTGCTGCATAGTTACCGTGGCTGACTTCGACGGTTTTTTCCAAATCGAAAGCTTTGTTCTGGTGGTTGATTACTGCTTCACAACCCCAGCCTGGTGAACAGCCCATCATATCGGCTTTTCCGTCACCGTTGGTGTCAAAGATTTTGGCGATCTTCGGATCTTTTAACTGGGCGATATTGGTGATTTTGTACTGCTCAGCGGTTTTTTTGTCGATCAGATAACCCTGTGCGGCACCCGTAACGAATACCCCCTCGCGATAAAACTTTTTGTCTCCGCCCGCAGCGGCGTACATATCATCATGCAGCGGCTGCCAGTTCACGGCGGTGAAAGTTGCATCGCCAGAGGCAATGGAGGTATAGCCGACGTTGTAATCAACTTCGCTTGTTTTGTTAACGGTGTAACCCAGCTTCTCCAGCGCGCGGGCAACAAGCTGCGTCTGGAAGGATTCTTCAGAGATTGTGCTCTGAATTGGCTGTACGGTGATGCCTTTGCCCGGCAGGTCGGCAGCGAAAGTGCTGGTGGAGACAAGGGTGGCAAACGCTGTGGCAATAATTATTTTCTGTCGCATCGTTGTTCCTTATTACACTTCATCCTTCAAGCTGCCTCTTTGTTGGCTGCACTCATGCACCCCAGTCACGTACTACTTGTACGCTCCTGGGGATACATTCGTTTGCCGCCGCGATGCAACTTGAATGATTTTGTGTAAGTTAATGAATTGTAGGCCCGGTAAGCAATGCGCCACCGGGCAACGGGTGAATTATTTCGTGAAAGGGCGAGTGATAAGCCCAACGGGACCAGTGGTGTACCAGCGACGGTTGCCACGACTACGCGAGTCGCGACCAACGGCCTGCGTCAGGCGATCCAGGATGATGGCGAGGATTACAATCCCAACCCCACCGACGGTGGCAAGCCCCATATCCAGACGACCGATTCCACGCAGCACCATCTGACCCAGCCCGCCGACGGCGATCATCGACGCGATGACGACCATTGAAAGCGCCAGCATCAGCGTCTGGTTGACCCCGGCCATAATAGTGGGCATCGCCAGCGGGAGCTGCACTTTAAACAGCATCTGACGCGGGCTGGCGCCAAACGAACGCGAGGCTTCAATCAGATCGGCTGGCACCTGGTTAATCCCCAGAATGGTCAGACGTACGATTGGCGGCAGGGCGAAGATAATCGTCACCACCACGCCCGGGACGTTACCAATACCGAACAGCATGACAATCGGCACCAGATAGACGAACGCTGGGGTGGTTTGCATGGCGTCCAGCAGCGGGCGAACAATTTTTGCCGCCCGCGGACTGCGTGCTAACCAGATCCCCATCGGCAGACCGATCACTACGCAGAACAGCAGAGCGGTCAGTACCAGCGCCAGGGTTATCATGGCCTGCGACCACGCACCGATGGCACCGATGGCAATCAAGGAAATCAGCGTAGCAACGCCCATTCCGACACCGGATATCTGCCAGGCAATCAGGGCAAACAGGATAATCGCCACGGGCGCTGGCATACCTAACAGAAGCTGCTGGAAGCCGTTGAGAATGTAATCCACCGGAACACGAATGCCCTGGAAGACCGGACGGAAATGGGTAACAACCCAGTCGATCCCTTCGGTGACCCAACTATCCAGCGGGATCAGTGTTTTATGGAACGGATCCATAATATTGAAATGTTCTGGCGCCGGCGCAGGGGCGCTGGTCAGCCAGTCTGCGCTACCGCCGTCAGTGGGCGCACCAGATGGCGTGCTCCAGGCATCGGCAGTTTGTGCGGCGCTGTCGGCCGCTGGTGTGGTATCCCACGGATTAGTTTGATCAGCCATTGTTTACCCCCTCACGATCTAAAGCCTGTAACAGCATGCGTTTTGAAATGACGCCCACATACTGCTGTTCCTCATCAACAACCGGCACCGCGCACGGGGCCTGGCCGACATGAGAAAGCAACTCGCTGAGAGGAGTTTGTGCATCTACGGCTAACGGCTCATCGATCAATGCCGCTTCAATACCTTGCGCCTGACTTAACGCTGTTTTTAAGGAGTCGATTGAAACAACGCCAACGAATTTATTGCCGCGTTCGATCACGTAACCATATTCGCGATCTTTGTCCTGCAATAATTGCAGCGCCGAACGTGGACCCACCCCGGGCGTTTTACGAATTAAACCTTCGGGGCTACGGCGTGAAATATCTTTCGCACTGAAGACCTGGCTAATATCAACGCCACGGAAGAAGGTGCGTACATAATCATTGGCTGGATTATTCAGGATTTCATCCGGCGTGCCGACCTGGACCACTTCACCGTTTTGCATAATGGCAATTCTGTCGCCAATACGCATAGCTTCGTCGAGGTCATGCGATATAAAGACCACGGTGCGTTGATGTTTCGCCTGTAGTTTTACCAGTTCATCCTGCATCTCAGTACGAATTAATGGATCGAGGGCTGAGAAGGCCTCATCCATTAATAAGATGTCAGGGTTAATGGCTAATGCACGGGCGAGGCCCACACGCTGGCGCATTCCCCCGGAAAGTTCATCCGGGTATCCGTGAGCATAATTCTCCAGACCAACCTGACGTAGCGCATCTAACGCTTTTTCACGACGTTCATCCGCGCCGACACCGGCTAATTCCATGCCGAATGCCGTATTGTCCAGCACCGTCATGTGCGGCATCAGGGCAAAGGACTGGAACACCATCGCAATCTTTTTTCTGCGCACCTCGCGAAGCTCGGCATCGGATATGCGGGCGATGTCTACGCCGTCAATCAATACCTGTCCGCGGGTGGGTTCAATCAGGCGATTGAGAAGGCGTACCATTGTGGATTTACCCGAACCGGATAATCCCATGATGACAAATATCTCGCCTTCTTCAATGGCCAGACTGGCGTTCTTTACGCCAAGCGATAGCCCTGTTTTATCCAGAATTTGCTCTTTTGAAAGTCCTTTTTCAATATATTTGAAGGCTCTCTGGGGATGCTCTCCAAATATCTTATAGAGATTTTTAACTTCTAATTTAATTGCCATGCAATAGAATGATTCCTGTTATTTGTTTATATCGATATATTACCTGATGGAAATAGTGACCTTTTTCTACCCTAACATACTGAGAATCTGAGACAACCCTGAATTTGGTTGTGGCATGAATATTGCCGAAGGCCAGGCGGCGGGACTTCCCGTGATATAAGGGCTGAGCGCGAATGCGGGCTGGTTAATATTTTTTGTAAATGCCAATGAAAAATCGCCTGAATTGCTGGAATGCAGGCGAATAATGCGGCTGATATTGAGTGTAGATCACACAATTATATTTGCACGACAAAAGTGTGATCCTGTTAAAATATTTCCGCGAAAAATGTACGGTATTTCCCGCAGAAATGATTGCTAGAAATTCCAGTCGTCGTCTTCGGTTTCGACCGCTTTTCCCATCACATAGGATGAGCCAGAACCCGAGAAGAAATCGTGGTTTTCGTCAGCGTTGGGCGACAGCGCGGCAAGGATTGCCGGGTTAACCTCGGCCATTTCAGGTGGAAATAGCGCCTCATACCCCAAATTCATCAATGCCTTATTGGCGTTGTAGCAAAGGAAGGCTTTGACGTCATCCACCCAGCCTGTTTCTGCATACAATTCTTCCGTATAGCGCGCTTCGTTATCATACAATTCCATCAGCAGATCGAAGGCAAAGTTCTTTAACTCCTCGCGTGCGGACTCGGAAATATGCTCCAGACCTTTTTGATATTTATAACCAATGTAATACCCATGAACCGCTTCATCACGAATGATCAGACGAATGAGATCGGCGGTATTGGTCAGTTTACCGCGGCTGGAGAAATACATCGGTAACCAGAAGCCAGAATAGAACAGGAAGGATTCCAGAAACACGCTGGCTATTTTTTTCTGCAACGGTTCGTCGCTGGCGTAATGTGCCAAAACGATCTGCGCCTTGCGCTGGAGTGGGGTATTTTCTTCACTCCAGGCGTAAGCTGTATCCACATCTTTGGTCTGGCAAAGGGTGGAGAAAATAGAGCTGTATGAACGGGCGTGTACCGCTTCCATAAAGCTGATATTCGACAGCACCGCCTCTTCATGCGGCGTTAACGAATCGGCCATTAACGCGGGTGCTCCGGCAACATTCTGAATGGTGTCGAGCAGCGTCAGCCCGGTAAAAACGCGGATGGTCAACTGCTGTTCGGCGGCGTTCAACGTTTGCCAGGCCGGGATGTCATTGGAGAGCGGGACCTTTTCCGGTAGCCAGAAGTTACTGGTCAGGCGGTTCCATACCTCGAGATCTTTATCATCCTCAATCTTGTTCCAGTTGATGGCGCTCACGCGGGATAATGTCATTTTCTCCTCCTTACAGCGCGCATGACACGCAACCTTCGATTTCGGTTCCTTCCAGCGCCAGTTGACGTAGTCGGATGTAGTACAGCGATTTGATGCCCTTACGCCAGGCGTAAATCTGCGCTTTGTTGATATCGCGCGTGGTGGCGGTATCGGGGAAAAAGAGCGTCAGTGAAAGCCCCTGATCGACATGGCGCGTTGCTTCCGCGTAGGTATCTATGATTTTTTGTGGACCAATCTCGTAGGCATCCTGATACAAGGCCAGATTCTCATTGGTCATAAACGGGGCAGGGTAGTAAACGCGCCCGGTTTTACCCTCTTTGCGAATCTCCACTTTCGACACGATCGGGTGAATGCTTGACGTGGCATGATTGATGTAGGAGATAGAACCGGTGGGCGGCACCGCCTGTAAATTCTGATTATAAATGCCGTAGCGCATCACATCTTCTCGCAGCTGCGACCACATTTCGCGCGTTGGCAGCGTAAGGCCGCTGGCAGCAAACAGTGTGCGTACCTTGTCGGTTTTTGGCTGCCAGTCGCCCTGCAGATACTGACTAAAATACTCGCCGCTGGCGTAGCGGGATTGTCTGAATCCGGCAAAGGTTTGACCGCGCTCGCGGGCGATCTTCATTGACGTATTCAGCGCATGCCAGGTGATGGTATAGAAATAGAGATTGGTAAAATCCAGCCCTTCCGGCGAACCATAGGCGATCCCTTCCCGCGCCAGATACCCGTGCAGATTCATCTGCCCAAGACCAATCGCGTGCGACGCGCTGTTCCCGGCTTCGATCGAAGGCACGCTGCGGATGTGGCTCATGTCCGAAACGGCGGTTAAACCGCGAACCGCCGTTTCCACTGTACGACCAAAGTCCGGTGAATCCATGGTATGGGCAATGTTCAACGAACCGAGATTGCAGGAGATATCGTGCCCGGTCTGTGCGTAATTGAGGTTTTCATCGTAGGTGGAGGCGCTGTTAACCTGCAAAATCTCCGAGCACAGGTTGCTCATATTGATCCGACCGGCAATCGGGTTGGCGCGATTCACCGTGTCTTCAAACATGATGTAAGGGTAGCCAGACTCAAACTGGATCTCTGCCAGCCGCTGGAAGAAATCGCGGGCGTTAATGTATTTTTTGTGTACGCGTTGGTCAGCAACCAATTCGTCATACCGCTCGCTCACGGCGATATCACCGAATGGTTTGCCGTAAATTCGTTCCACGTCATACGGTGAAAACAGCGCCATCCGGGCGTTTTCTTTCGCCAACTGGAAGGTGACGTCCGGGATCACCACGCCAAGCGAGAGCGTTTTGATGCGAATTTTTTCGTCGGCATTTTCACGTTTGGTATCAAGAAAACGCAAAATATCCGGATGGTGCGCGTGCAGATACACTGCCCCCGCGCCCTGACGCGCCCCGAGTTGATTCGCATAAGAAAACGCATCTTCCAGCATTTTCATTACCGGGATCACGCCGGAGGACTGGTTCTCAATGCGCTTAATGGGCGCACCTGCCTCGCGCAGGTTAGAGAGCAAAAATGCCACGCCGCCGCCGCGTTTAGAGAGCTGTAGCGCCGAGTTTACCGCCCGACCAATTGACTCCATATTGTCTTCGATGCGTAACAGGAAGCAGGAGACCAGCTCGCCGCGTTGCTGTTTACCGCAGTTTAGAAAGGTTGGCGTGGCGGGTTGAAAGCGCCCAGAGAGCATTTCATCAGCCAGTTGCATCGCGAGCGCTTCATCGCCCTGCGCCAGCGTGAGCGCCACCATCGTGACCCGATCCTCAAAGTCTTCGAGATAGCGCTTACCGTCGAACGTTTTCAGCGTATAGCTGGTGTAGAACTTCCATGCGCCGAGGAACGTCTGGAAACGGAATCCGCTGGCGTGGGCGTGGGTGAATAGCTTCAGCACGAACGCGCGATTGTAGCGGGCTAACACGCTGGCATCGTAATAGCCTTCATCTACCAATGTGTCCAGGCGCTCCTGCTGGCTGGCAAACGCCACCGAGTTGGGGCGGACGTGGGCGGCAAAGAAAGCCTCCACCGCCTGATGGTCTTTGTCGAACTGAATGCGTCCGGCTTTATCGTACAGATTCAGCATGGCATTCAGGGCATGGTAATCCAGCGTTGGCTGCATTACGCGTTCTGCGGTTGTCGTTGCCAAAATTCGCTCACTCCTTTCCGAACGTTGTCGATATCGCTTTGGGTGCCCATCAGCTCAAAGCGATAGAGCCACGGCACGCCGCATTTTTGTGAGATCACATCACCCGCGCGACCATAAGCATCCCCGAAATTGCGATTACCGGAGGCGATCACTCCACGGATTAACGCCCGGTTGTGCGTATCGTTTAAAAAGCGGATCACCTGTCTTGGGACCGCGCCAGCCGTACCGCCGCCGCCGTAGGATGGCACGATTAATATGTAAGGTTCGTCTACCCGGATCCGCTCGCGTTCGTTAAGCGGAATGCGGATGGCAGTCAGCCCCAGACGCTGGATAAAGCGGTGCGTATTTTCGGAGCTGCTGGAGAAGTAGACGAGCTGGCTCATGCGCTGGCCACTTGGGGTTCCGGGCGCAGACGGTTGATCATGTCCGGGCGAAATCCTGACCAACTGGCTTCCCCTGCGACCACGACCGGTAACTGGCGAAAGCCTTGCTCGCGCAGGCTATCAGCCAGATCGGGCTGTAAATCGACGTTCACCATCTCGAAGTTAAACCCGCGGCTTTCCATCGCCCGCCTGGTGGCGTGACACTGAACACAGTTGTTGCGAGTGTAAATAACAATGCGCATGATTCGTATTTCCGTTTATAGGTAAAAGATCGACGCGATAGAGGGCGTCGGGTTGTGTGCGTCTTGATACAGAAGATACTAGATGTAGTTTTAAAAAGATTCAACCATACAAGATATGGGAATTTTAGATTAATGAGGGCCGGGTGAGGAGCGTGACGGGAAGTGATATGTATCATCGCAGGTTGCTGGATGGCGGCGCGTCGCGTCTAATCCGGCCTACAGGAAAGGACTTCCCAGGCCGGATAAGACATTTATGCTGTCATCCGATAGCGCAGAATCACATACGCATCCCCACCGCCAGACGGTTAAAGCAGTTCATCAGGCTAATGGCAAACGTCAGGTCGCTAATTTCTTTCGCGCTAAAATGGGCGAGCAGCGGCAGATAAACGTCATCTTCGGCATGCGTACTGGCGATATGGGTGACGGATTCAGCCCACGCCAGCGCCGCACGTTCCTTTTCGCTGAAGTGGTGACTCACCCGCCAGCCTGCCAGTGCGTCCAGTTTGGCCTGCGCAACACCGGATTTACGCAGCGCCTTACTGTGCATTTCCAGGCAAAAGGCGCAGCCATTGATTTGCGAGACCCGTAAGTAAATCAGTTCCGTCAGCGTAGGTTCCAGCGCGCAGTTTTCCAGCGCTTTGCTTGCCTGAACCAGGGCGTTATAGATTTCAGGACTGAGTTCATAATAGGGCTGGCGTAACATTGTCATGGTATTTCTCCTCGTTTGGCTGACCCGCAATGTAGCACTATAATGGACTGCTAAAGAGAGCCATATTGTTGCAAAAAAAGCAGACCATAAATGCCGCGCTATCAGCAAATCGCCCGTCAGTTAAAAAACGCAATTGAGAACGGTGAACTCAAGCCAGGTACCAGATTACCTTCCAGTCGGACCTGGGCCCAGGAGCTGGGCGTATCACGCTCGACGGTGGAAAACGCCTATGCAGAGCTGGTGGCGCAGGGCTGGCTTGCGCGACGCGGACAAGCAGGAACGTTTGTCAGTGAACAACTGCGGCCTCAAAGCGCGCCAGCATCACCTGCCATCTTCGCCGGAGAAAAACCCAGACCGCAGCTTTTTCAGATGGGATTACCCGCACTCGATCTCTTCCCGCGCGACGTCTGGGCGCGGGTAATGGGGCGGCGTTTACGCACCCAAACGCGTTTTGATCTGGCGGTGGGCGATGTTTGCGGCGAACGGGTATTACGTCAGGCGATTGTTGATTACCTGCGCGTTTCACGCAGTATTGAATGCCAGCCGGAACAGGTTTTTATTACTTCAGGTTACGCAGCATCAATGACGTTAATTCTGCGCGCTTTGTCTCAACCCGGTGAGGGGATGTGGGTCGAAGATCCTGGCTTTCCGCTGATTCGCCCCGTGGTCGCTCAGGAACGCATTGAGCTGATGCCGGTGGCGGTTGATGCTGATGGTCTGGACGTCTGCGCTGGGATCCGCGATTTCCCGCAGGCGCGTTTTGTACTGCTCACGCCCGCACACCAAAGCCCGCTGGGCGTGGCCTTGTCATTAGACCGTCGCCACCGGTTGCTGGAATGGGCGACTCGCGCGCTGGCGTGGGTAATCGAAGATGACTACGACAGCGAATTTCGCTACCACGGTAAACCGTTGCCGCCGCTAAAAAGTCTGGATGCGCCCCAGCGGGTGATTTATGCCGGAACGTTCAGCAAATCTCTGTTTCCGGCTTTGCGCACGGCATGGCTGGTGGTGCCTCTGACCCAGGTCGAACATTTTCGTCAGCAGGCGGCGCTAACGGCCTGTAGCGTTCCGGTTTTATGGCAGCAAACGCTGGCGGATTTTATGCAAGACGGCCACTTCTGGCGACACTTAAAACGCATGCGTCAGCATTACGCCTTGCGACGACAATGGATGGAAAACGCCCTGACCGAACAAGGATTTAGCGTCATTCCTCAGGAAGGTGGGATTCAACTGGTAATGAGTGTAGATGGAGATGATGTTGCGCTGGTGCGCAAAGCGAATCAGGCTGGACTGGCGGTTCAGGCGTTAAGCCGCTGGCGAATAACTTCAGCAGGAAAGGGAGGAATATTGCTGTCGTTTACCAACATTAGCTCGCTGGAAATGGCGCAGCAGGCGGCATATCAGCTGCGGCTGGCGCTGGCCTGAATCAGCACGGTTCTTAAGATATTCGTCCCACCATCGCCACTCGTTTATGGACTTTTCTGAAAGCGTTGCTAATGCTGAATCAGGTAAGGTAAGCCCGCAGTAAAAGATAACGAGGAAAAGAATATGTATTTACGACCAGATGAGGTGGCGCGCGTACTTGAAAAAGTGGGCTTTACCGTTGATGTTGTGACGCAGAAAACGTACGGCTATCGTCGTGGCGAAAATTATGTGTACGTTAACCGTGAAGCACGCATGGGACGTACCGCATTAGTCATCCATCCCACGTTAAAAGAGCGCAGCTCTTCGCTGGCGGAACCTGCTACGGATATTAAAACCTGCGATCACTACCAGCAATTCCCGCTGTATTTAGCCGGAGAGACCCATGAACATTATGGTATTCCACACGGCTTTAGTTCACGAATTGCACTTGAGCGCTATCTGAGTGGGTTGTTTGGCGACGTTAGCTCAAACTAATAATGCGACTGGCAGGGCCAGTCGCAAAGAATCGTATCAAGCTTTAGCCTGGTGATAGCTGCTGACCTTAAACAGACGGCGGCAATAATCAAGAAAGTAGCCATAGACAGCGCCCATCAGCATTGACACCACGATGTTCGAACTTACTGCAGCCGTAATCTGGTGCCAGTCTGCGCCAACCGTTAACAGAATAATCACATATACCGGCGACTGGAAGGTGACGTAAGCCAACACGTCTGCCAGGTTTTTCCCCCATCCTGCCTGCGTGGCTTTCCGCGCCGCACGCATAAATAAATCGCGGTACATGCCGTAAGGCCATGCGATCAGGATGTTGACGGGGATAGCCACCAGTCTGGAGTACAGTGACTGTTCGAAGCTCATTCCTGAAAGGAATATTTCGATCAACATGTTCACGACAGAACAATAAACAACCATCGCGAACGTGTCTGCTACTGCATGACGCAAGCGTGACTGCGGAGAGAACATGTTAATGCTCCTTGTAAAAAGGGAAAAAAAGGTTTTGAATGCCTTCTTGCTAGTGATTTGTCTTGCTGCTTTCGCGTTTGAATAGGATATCTGTCTGGATAATAACTGGCAACTAGCTTAAAATTTTTATTTATAACCTTTTTGTCGATAAAATGCTCTGCAATGGTCTGTTTTTTGTTCGTTTTGGTATTTTCGTTGCTGTGTTAATTAAAGGTATTTTAGATCAATGGGTTATAGGAATTTGTTTTTCTGAATTTTTTGCGCTCCTTTTCTGAATGTTGACCAATGTGCAATATGTAGACGAGTTGTCCCGTGCGATGCCGTGGTCTGTTTCTCAAGTGACGTGCAGAGATAGCTTGCAGGTATATTCCTGGCAGCTATCCGGTAATGGAATATATTGCATGGACGATAGCAAAATAGATGCTATAAATACCAGGGTTGGCTATTTGTTTAATAACTCTCGAAGAAATTAGACTGGAAATATAATAAGCAGTTGCATACAATATTTAGCGTAATACTGTTTTTACGTTAAAGAGGTTTTGTTAATATGAGTTCAATGTTAAAAAACTTAAATAATATCCGCTCGCTGCGTGCAATGGCTCGTGAATTTTCCGTTGATGTACTGGAAGATATGCTTGAAAAATTCAGGGTAGTGACCAAAGAACGGCGCGATGAAGAAGAACAACTGCAGCGCCAACGTGCAGAACAGCAGGAAAAAATTAGTGCCTTGCTGGCGCAGATGCAGGCAGATGGGATCAGTCCGGAAGAGCTGTTGAGCATAACGCCTGCGACGGCACGTTCAGTTAAAAAACGTCAGCCACGCCCGGCGAAATATCGTTTTACCGATTTCAATGGTGAAACGCAAACATGGACCGGACAAGGTCGCACACCGAAGCCAATTGCTCAGGCGTTGGCTGCCGGTAAATCTCTTGATGACTTTTTGATCTAATTACGACGGCGGTGAGGGTGTCCTCACCGCTTATTTTCAGCAAACGCCGAAATCACCTTCTTCGGTATATCGCGTCACATCAGCTGCTTTCAGCGTGAATTTATCACCGCTTTCATTACTGGCTTGTACCGCCACAATTTGATCGCCATTGACTTCGATAACTTTCAGTTTGGGTCCGCCCATGCGCGGTTGAACCAGATCGCCAGGTTGAAACATATTGCTCTCCTTTATTTATCGCAGAACTCACCATAGATCACGTCATTCAACGGGTACAGCGCTGTTTCAATGATTACCGCTTAATGAGTACGTCGGTTCCAGGGCATGATATTCAGTACTCGCGCCATGCCGCAAAAGCCGGTCACGCCAGCGAGAATCAGCCCGGCGCCAACAAAACCGCTCAGCAGGAAGAACGCGCTGTTAACGGCGTAACCCAGAATGACGCCAAGTAAAGCAAGGCTGCCTGCGGCTATCTGTACCTGACGCATCAGCGGTAACGGTTGTGAACTGTCTTTCGCCACCGGCAAACCAGCGGCTTTCCAGCCGTCAATTCCGCCTTCCAGCAACCAGACCTGCGCAGGCGCGGCAATGGCGCTCAGTTTTGTCGCTGCGTTTTGTGTACGTTTGCCGGACTGGCAGTGAAAAATTACCTGACCGGCGCGTAAATTCTCAGGCAGCACTCCGTGCTCAAGCGTGGGTAACGGCACCAGATGCGCCTCAGGAATATGCTCGTACAGATACTCATCAGCATCGCGGATATCAATCAGTTTTGCACCTTGTGCGAGGCGCGTCTGCGCCTCGCGCGGGGAAATCGTCCCAATGGTCATGATGGCTCCTTATGGGCAATACAGTGTTTTTAATGTGGCGATCAGCGAATTCACGGCCGCATTTTTAATGGAGTAGAGGATGCGCTGGGCATCGCGCTGGCTGTCTATCAGACCTTCTTCGCGCATACGCGCCAGATGCTGGGAGGTGGCGGAAGGGCTCAGTCCGGTAGCACGGGCTAACTCGCCTGCGCTGGTGCCGGGTGAACCGCAGAGCATGCACAAAATCAGCAACCTTTTCGGGTTACTCATCGCTTTGAGCAGGGCGGCAGCCTGTTCAGCGCTGGCCTGGAGTTGTTCAAGTTCAGTCATATGTATTTAAGCATGGTCTAAATTAAGCATATTCTAAAATAAACGACCAACGTACGCCAGCGTAAAGAGCGTAAAAGAGGGTAAAACAACAGGGGAAGGCTGGCAGATTTGAGTAGAATGACTACTCTTAGAGATAAAATCTCTTTTTAAACAATGATTAACTTTTTGCTTGTAGGGAGTGTGTATGGGTTTCTGGAGAATCGTTTTTACTATTATTCTGCCCCCGCTTGGCGTGCTGCTGGGGAAAGGATTCGGCTGGGCATTTATCCTCAATATCGTTCTGACGCTGCTGGGCTACATCCCCGGTTTGATCCACGCCTTCTGGATACAGACGCGTAACTAATCCTCCTTCTGCTACGGCGCTTTGGCGCCGTTTTCTTTGCGCCTCGTTCTCCTCTGCTACACTTTTGGGTGTTGATTGTTAATAACCGAGGTGGATATGGGACTTTTCAATTTTGTAAAAGATGCGGGTGAAAAACTGTGGGATGCGGTCACTGGAAACCATGACACAGCCGATCTGGCAAAAAAGGTGCAGGAACACCTGAATAAAACCGGCATCCCGGATGCGGATAAAGTGAACGTGCAAATTAACGAAGGCAAAGCCACCGTTTCTGGCGATGGTTTAAGTCAGGAAGCGAAAGAAAAAATCCTGATTGCGATCGGTAATATCTCCGGTATCGCCAGCGTAGACGATCAGGTTAAAACCGCTGCGCCCGCGAGTGAAAGCCAGTTTTATACCGTAAAATCTGGGGATACCCTGAGCGCTATTGCCAAACAGGTTTACGGTAATGCCAACCTGTATAACCAGATATTTGAAGCGAATAAACCGATGTTGAAAAGCCCGGATAAAATCTATCCTGGGCAGGTGTTACGTATTCCGGAACAGTAATATTATTCAGGCTTATTCCGTCAGTAATTTGCCGGACATCGCCTGTTGAATAATCGGAATTGGCGTCAGCAGGTGCTGGCGCATTAATTCGCTGGCGCGCGCGGTATCGCGTGCCAGAATTGCTTCGGTCAGCGTCTTGTGTTGATCGTGTTTATCTTCCAGCATTTCAACTGACAACACCGTTTTACGCAGCCAGATAAACCGGTAGCGCGCCGCCAGAGAGAATAGACGTTCGCGCATTTGCAACAAGTATTGTGAACCGCAGCCGGCGACAATCGCCGAGTGAAACGCCTGATGGCGCTGATCCCACTCGTCGAGCATCTGTTCACTGGCGTCAATGGCTTCAAGTTTGCTGAGCATATGCGCCCGCGCCAGAATTTCAGCTTCCCAGGCGTCATCGCCGCGTTCAATCGCCAGCGCGACCAGCATGGCTTCCATATTGGCGCGGGCATCGAAAATATCGAGCAACTCTTGTTCTGACATCGGGGCGACACGATACCCTTTCTGATTAACCACCGTCACCAGCCGCTCCGCGACCAGCTGCGAAAGCGCTTCACGCAGCGGTCCCACGCCAAGATCGTAGCGCGAGGTCAGCAGACTCATACGCAGTTTTTCATCAGGCTGATAAACACCGCGAATAATGTCGTTCTTCAGCCAGCGGTATCCATCAATGGCCGTCGGTTGGGGAATGGCGGTCATGTCTTACTCCTGAACGGTTCCCCGGCCTGCGCCGGGAACAGGTTTAATGCGTATTTTGCAACGGTGCTTTTTGCCACGATAGCAGTTTTTTCCAGCGTGACATAATGGGCACGGTACAAATAATTCCTATGGCTAACAACCCGGTAGAGATAACTTCCAACTGTTGTGCTGGCCGAAATAACATGACTACCAGTACAAAGATAATAAACGCGATGACCAGCCAGGTAAGCCACGGATAGAGCCACATTTTCAGTTTAATTTCGCCGCCTTGCGCCAGTAGGATTTTGCGCATCCGTAGTTGTGAAATCGCAATCACCAGATACACCAGCAGCGCGATGGCACCGGAGCTGTCGATCAGGAATTTAAACACCTTGGCTGGGGCGTAATAGTTGACCACCACGGTGAGGAACGCGGCCCCCGTAGACAGCAATACCGCCACATAAGGCGTTTTACTGCGGTTTGTTTTACCCATAAAGGCGGGCGCATCGCCACGACGGCTCAGGGAGTAGAGCATACGCGAGGACGTATACAGCGCGGAGTTCAGACAGCTGGTCACCGACAGCAAAATAACGCAGTCCATGATCAGTTTCGCGTGCGGGATATGCAGTAACTCCAATACCGAGCGGTACGAACCCACTTCTTTCAGTCCCGGCATATTCCATGGGATCAGTGCCACCACCACGAAAATGGAGCACAGATAGAAGATGGAGATACGCCAGATAACTGAGTTGGTGGCTCGGACGATATGTTTGTCCGGTGTGTCGGACTCGGCGGCGGCGATGGTGACAATCTCCGCCCCCATAAAGGAGAACATGGTGATTAGCATCGCACTGAGCACTGCGCCAAAACCGTTGGGCATAAAGCCGCCCTGATCCCACAAGCGTGAAACGCCGCTGACGTCAGCATAAGGGTAGAAACCGCTAATTGCCGCTGCACCGAGGGTAATAAACGCCAGAATGGCAATCACTTTGCACAGCGCCAGCCAGAATTCGAACTCACCGTAATTTTTGACGCTCAGCAAATTACTGCCGGTTAATGCCAGCGTGATAACCAGAGAAAACAGCCAGACAGGAATGCCCGGCACCCAGGAGTGTAGAATGATGGCGGCGATATTCGCCTCCAGCGGGATAACCAACACCCAGAACCACCAGTACAGCCAGCCGATGGTATAACCTGCCCACGGACCGATGGCCTTATCGGCATAGGTGGAAAAGGAACCCGTATCTGGGGTGGCGACGGCCATTTCGGCCAGCATGCGCATAATCATCACCACCAGCAACCCGGCGAAAAGATAGGCTAATAATACCGCGGGGCCGGCTTCTGCAATCGCCACGCTTGAACCAACAAACAAACTTGCGCCGATAACCCCGGCAATAGACAGCATGGTGACGTGGCGTGATTTCAGCCCGCCCCCTAAATCATGTGATTGTGACACTTGCCCCATCTTTTAAACCTCTCGAAAGTATTTCACTTGGGAGAGCACCCCGGCATTCCCGCGCCGGGGCACGCGTATTATTGTTATTGACCCTGTTTGCCGGATGGCGGCTCCGCCTTATCCGGCTTAAAATTCCCCGTTCGGATACAGGGCTTAACCCTGCTTCGCCTCGGCAAAACACTGAGCGATAATGTCCAGCCCCTGGCGGATTTGCGCGTCTTCAATGGTCAGCGGAACCAGAATGCGCAGCACGTTGTAGTAAGGTCCGCAGGAGAGCAGGATCAGCCCTTTATCGCGTGCACGCGCCACCACTTCCGCAGTCAGTTTGGCGTCTGGCTTCGTGCGATCGCCGTCTTCAAACAGTTCGATAGCGATCATCGCGCCCAGTCCGCGCACATCGCCAATCTCGCGGTGGGTTTCCGCGATAGCCAGCAGGGCTTCGCGCAGGGTTTGTCCCAGCTCGTTGGCTTTTTGCAGCAGATTTTCCTGTTCGAAAATGTTCAGTACCGCCAGCGCGGCGGCACAGGCAATCGGGTTACCGGCATAGGTACCGCCCAGCCCGCCCGGTGGGATAGCGTCCATGACTTCGGCGCGTCCGGTCACTCCGGCCAGCGGGAAGCCGCCGGCGATGGATTTGGCGAAGGTGGTAAGATCGGGGGCGACGCCCATCTGCTCCATAGCGAACAGCGTACCGGTACGGCCCGCGCCGCTCTGTACTTCATCGGCAATCAGCATGATCCCGTGCTCGTCACAAATGGCGCGCAGACGTTGCATAAATGCAGGTGAGGCAGCGTAGAAACCACCTTCGCCCTGGACGGGCTCAATCACGATGGCAGCAACATCTTCCGGCGCGGCATCGTTTTTGAAGATGCGGTGAATGCTGGCGATAGCATCGTCGTCACTGATGCCGTGCAGCGGGCACGGATATAGCGCGCGATACACGTGGCCTGGCATCAGCCCCATTCCGGCTGAGTAGGGATTGACTTTCCCGGTCAGCGACAGGGTGTAGTGCGTACGACCGTGGTAAGCGCCGCTGAAAGCGATCGTGCCGGTTCGCTTAGTGGCGGCGCGGGCGATTTTTACCGCGTTTTCCACCGCTTCGGAGCCAGTCGTTACCAGTAGGGTTTTCTTGGCAAAATCACCCGGCACTTTCTTGTTCATGATTTCGCACAGCTCAAGGTAAGGCTCATAGGCCAGCACCTGGAAACAGGTATGGGACAGCTTTTTCAACTGCGCTTCTACCGCAGAGACGATCTGCGGATGCAGGTGGCCGGTGTTCAGCACCGCGATACCGCCAGCAAAATCGAGGAATTCACGGCCTTCAACGTCCCACACCCGACAGTTTTCTGCCCGCTCGGCAAAAATTGGGTGGATCTGTCCAACGCCACGGGGAACGGCGTTGCTGCGACGTTGCATAAGTTCTTTATTCGTGCTCATCAGGTGTTCTCCAGTATTTATTTTATTAAAGGCCGATGCACATATATTTGATTTCTAAGTAGTCTTCGATGCCGTATTTCGATCCTTCACGGCCAAGACCGGAGGCTTTGATCCCACCAAACGGGGCGACTTCGTTGGAGATAATGCCGGTGTTAATCCCGACGATGCCGTACTCCAGCGCTTCGCCAACGCGGAAGACGCGGCTCAAATCACGGGCGTAGAAATAGGCGGCCAGACCAAACTCGGTGTCGTTGGCCTGAGCAATGACGTCAGCTTCGTCTTTAAAACGAAACAGCGGAGCCAGCGGGCCGAACGTTTCTTCTTTGGCGACCTTCGCGTTATCAGGCACATCCACCAGAATGGTGGGTTGGAAGAAGTTCCCGCCGAGCGCGTGAGGTTTACCGCCCGCGATAATGCGCGCGCCTTTATCCAGGGCATCGGCGATGTGTTCCTGCACTTTGGCTACCGCTTTCTCGTCGATCAGTGGTCCGGTGGTGACGTCAGGTTGCAGACCATCGCCGAGGCGCAGCTTGCTTACCGCCTGCTCAAGTTTTTCGGCAAAACGCTCATAAACGCCGTCCTGCACGTACAGGCGGTTGGCGCAAACGCAGGTTTGCCCAGCGTTACGGAACTTCGACGCCAGCGCGCCTTCCACGGCTTTATCGAGATCAGCATCGTCAAAAACGATGAACGGCGCATTGCCGCCCAGTTCCAGCGACACCTTTTTGATGTCTTTGGCACATTGCTGCATTAGCTGACGGCCAATTTCGGTTGAGCCGGTAAATGACAGCTTGCGCACCAGCGGGTTGCCGGTCAGCTCGTTGCCGACCGCGCCCGCAGAACCGGTCACCACGCTGAAAACGCCTGCTGGGATCCCTGCGCGATTGGCAAGCTCTGCCAGCGCCAGTGCGGAGTAGGGGGTTTGGCTGGCGGGTTTAAGCACCATGGTGCAACCTGCCGCCAGCGCCGGGCCAGCTTTACGGGTGATCATCGCCGCCGGGAAGTTCCACGGTGTAATCGCGGCGGTAACGCCGATCGGCTGTTTGATGACGATCAGACGTTTATCAGCCTGATGGCCGGGGATCGTATCGCCATAAATGCGCTTACCTTCTTCGGCAAACCACTCAATAAATGAGGCGGCATAGGTGATTTCACCTTTGGCCTCTGCCAGCGGTTTACCCTGTTCCAGGGTCATCAGGCGGGCGAGATCGTCCTGATGCTCAATCATCAGGTTGAACCAGCGACGCAGGATGTTGGCCCGCTCTTTGGCGGTCAGCGCACGCCATGCGGGCAGAGCGCGGTTAGCAGCGTTGATCGCTTCGCGGGTTTCATCCGCCCCCATTTTCGGTACGCTGCCCAATTGCTGACCGTTGGCGGGGTTGGTCACCGCGAGGGTCTCGCCGCTGTTGGCGTCACACCAGTTGCCGTCGATCAATGCCTGCTGGCGGAATAAGGTTGGATCGTTAAGTTGCATAATTGCTTCCTGTCTTAATCGTGTTAACGGGTGAATGCGGCGTGTAATGTCTCCACGCTACGTGCCGCACGCAGCGTGCGTCCGGAATTACTCTGGTTCTCCAGTAGCGCATGAACTTTGCTGACAATATGCGCGCCGATAGGGATCGCCGACGTTGCCGCCGGAGAAGGGGCGTTACAGGTGTGAATTGAGCGTGGCGTTGTGACAAACAGGAAATCGTCTATTAGCTTGCCATCAGGTGACACCGCCTGCGCCCGCACGCCCGCAGGCCAGGGCTGCAGATCGTTCTGCGTCAGACTTGGGCAGTACTTTTGCACCAACCGCAGATAGCCGCTTTTGCACAGCGAATTCTTCATTTCGCCAAGCCCTGAACGCAGGTTGTTTTGCAGCACGCGGCGAATGCCGGAAGAACCGAGGATCTCCAGCGTATCGCTGAGCGAGAAGTCGCGTTTACGGTAGCCTTCACGTTTAAATGCCAGCACCGCGTTGGGGCCGACCGTGACGCTGCCGTCAATCATCCGGGTCAGATGAACACCGAGAAACGGCATTGCCGGGTCGGGGATGGGGTAGATCAGATGGTTAACTATCTGATTATGTTCTGGTGCCAGGCGGAAATATTCGCCACGGAATGGACAGATGATAAAGCCGGGTTCAACGCCGAGCATTTTCACCAGTCGGTCCGCCATCAGGCCAGAGCAGCTAATCAGCGTTGCCCCCTCAAATTCCTGCCCCTGGCGGGTATGGACGATCACGCCCGCAGCGTGCTCCTTTAGCGCGCTGACCTCGGCGTTGTAAATAATCTCGCCGCCTTTGGCCTGGAAAATCTTCGCCATCGCGGCGGTCACTTCACGGTAGCTGACGATCCCGCTCGACGGGACGAAAATGCCGCCCAGCCCGGTGATATTGGGTTCACGCTCACGTAGCTCCTGCGCATTCAGCCATTCGCGCTCCAGGCCGTTAGCGGCGGTGCGATCCCAAAGCGCCCGCATGCGCTCCATTTCCAGTGAGGAGGTGGCAACCAGCATTTTTCCGCAGACGTCGTAGCGGATGCCGTTTTGGTCGCAAAAGGCTTTTGTGGCGCGATTACCGGCCAGGCAAAATTGCGCCTTCAGGCTGCCGGGCGTGTAATAGACCCCGGCATGAATTACGCCGCTGTTATGGCCCGTCTGGTGGCAGGCCGGACCGGACTCTTTTTCCAGCAGCGCTATTCTGGCGTCCGGATAGACATCAATCAGTTGCATGGCGGTCGACATGCCGATAATGCCGCCGCCAATAATCACAAAATCATACATCCGCTTTTTTCCTTCGCGCTTACTGATGAGTCTGGTAGTGGTTTGTCGCGTAAGCGAAATAACCACGTTGGCGCATCAGTTCGCGGCGCAGGTCAGGATGCGAGGTGAAGCGGTCACGACCATGCAGCCAGAACAGGTTGTTGATCAGCAGGAATTTACCCACTGGAACCGGAACGGAAATAATGCTCTTACTGGTTTCCAGCGCATCGGACAAATCGCTCAGCCAGACGCCTTCTTCATAGTCTTTAGGCTGGACGAACTGGTCGATGTAACGCATTACCGGACGCCCCTGCTGGTCAACGTCAAACACCGGATGGAACACTTCCTGGCTGACGTTTTTGCTCGGCGGCGCGGCAAAACGCATCGCGCGACGCGCCAGTGGATGGGTAAAGTAGTGATCCAGATGTTCCCAGTCGTCGAGGTGCAGCAGCAGCGAGTTACCACCGGTCATGTTCTGTTCGTCAATCTTCATCATCAGCACATAGTCGGTGATCTCTTCGAGGTAGGTTCCGTCGTTATGCAGCTCCATGACACGATGCGGCTGGCGCAGGTAGCTGTCTGAGTTATCGACGTTTTTCACCACAAAACGCGCATAATATTGCCCACTCATCGCATCAAAATTGGAGCGTCCGATCAGATGCGCCACCGCCGTCGCCAGCTTAACCATCTCTTCCGCCTGCGCGACATCATCTACGCCGAGGGCATTGATCAACAGCGCGCCTTCGGCACGATCGAGCAACGTTTTCAGCAGTACAGGCTGCAACTGATTACCGCACAGATCATCGAGGATTTTGCCCACTTTGAAGCGCAGGAAGGATTTGTATTCCAGGGCCTGTACCGGCCACTGCGCAACGGCCTGTATAAATTGTTCAGTGGTCTCAGCGGAAAAAGTCAGCTCCAGTAGACGTGGGGACTGGGCTGATGGTTTCAGCGTGAAACCGCTGTAATGCTGGGCAGGATCTTCAGCGTTCTGTTTTACGGCAGTCAGTGCGTTCATCAAATCGTTCCTCTCAGTAGATTGTCAGGGAGATATGGCGCAGCTCGTTTCGTAGCCATAAATTAAAAATATCTACATTTTTGAAAAACGCGCACAGAATGAGCTTGTTTGTTTATTATTTGTGATCAAAAACAACAATTATTTAACATTGCAAAAGGTGAGGATTAGAGGCTGGATGGATACTGAGTGGCTATTTCAGGGGCGAAAACCCCTGATTTTAAAGAGGAAGATAAGGTGTATTAATGTTCCAGAGCGATGGCGCAGACGTGTTCCACATGGGTCAGATCGTGGTATAAGTCGGGCAAGGTCATCTTTTGACGAATTACGATTTTGAGATTGACCTCAATTTTGCCCTTCTTGATATCCCTGATCGTGATGTTTTCGATAATGTTTTTCTGTTGATGAATGCGGGTTATCAGACTTTCAAGAGCGTCTCGTTCATCAAGAATAACCCGCACTTTAACTTTTCCGGGAAACTGGTTTCTGGTCTGTAAGAAAATTATGAATGGGCTTAGTTTGATCGCTAATAAAAATAAAGCCGTGGCAAAAACAGCATGCAAATAAAAACCGGCTCCGCAGGTAATTCCCACCCCTGCAGATGCCCAGACAATTGCCGCAGTAGTGAGACCAGAGATAGCATCGTCGTGTCGGTGCAGAATGACTCCCGCACCGAGAAAACCAACGCCGCTGATAATCTGCGCCGCCAGGCGCATAGGATCGCTACGGATATTCATCGAAATTTCAGCATAGTATTCAGCAGATTGTATTGATACGACAGTTAACACACAGCTGGCTACGGATAAAATAACGCAGGTTTTGAAGCCGACCGGTTTCCCTTTCGATTCTCTTTCCAGGCCAATAATGCCACCCAGAATAAATGCAATACTGATTTTGATGATCGTAGTTAAAGGCAACAATCCTTGCTCATTGATGATGGCGGCCAGATTATTCATGCAATTACCTTAATAAGAGAGTCTTTAACGATCAGGAGTTTGCTTTTTTCAATGTGAGGTCCGTTTTGCGTTTCGAAATATCGTCCCGGAAGAAAATCAGGAAGAATACGCTGACCACTGCAGCAACGCCTGCTGAAACTAGCCAGAATGTCTCCCATTGTGGCAACGCCTCTGGACCTTGTTCCGTCACGGTGTTGTTAAAGATTTGCCCGCATACGGTGGAAGCAAATAGCAGACCAACGCCGTTGGAGACGATAAATCGCAAGCTTTGGGCTTGTGCTTTAATCTCTGGCGCTGCTTTACGGTCAACATAAATGTCGCCCACGGTAAAGAAAAAGTCCCAGCAGAATCCTTGTAACATCAGGCCGATCAGCACAAACATCATGTTGGCATCCAGCGAGGCATTAGCAAATAATAGTGTGCGGATAATCCAGCAAACGGCGCCTAACATCAGCGTGATTTTGAAGCCAGCTTTCAGTAAGAAGAACGACAGCAGGAACATGAAAATGACTTCACAGGCGATGCCAACCTGCATCATTGAGGCGGCGTTATCGAATCCAAGCGCTTTTAAAAAGACCGGGATATAGGCGGAATAAGCCGTTTTAGGGATCATCAGGACAAAAATACTGAGCATCAAAACCGAGAAACTGCGGTCTTTGAAGAGCGCCAGAGCATCCAGACATAACAGATCGCGAAGCGTAAACACGCTTCCTTTTGCTTTCGGTGGGGTATTTGGCAACGTAAAACAGTACAGGCCGAGAACGACACCGGAAGCCGACGCGATATACCAGGTGATGGTATTTCCAGAATAACCCATTTCACCAATGATAAAGCCGATGACCATAAAGCCAAATGTGCCGAATACACGAATAAATGGGAAGTATTTTACCCCGTTAATGTGGCTGAAACTGATACTGTTCGCCAGCGCAGTTGTAGGATAAAACAGCAGACCAACCAGGAAAATCATGGTTAACGTCATACCTGTATTTTGCGCCTCAATAAATTGCGGAACAAACAACAGTACACCAGCATTAATTAAATGCAGGATCGCCATGACTTTTTGTGACGAAAAAAAGCGGTCGGCGACCATGCCAATAAATAGCGGAGAAAGAATAGTCGCCAGGCCAAGCAAAGCATAGGATGAGCCAATAATTGTCGCCATACCATAGGTGCTCAATACCAGCCCCATGGTCATATTCCAGGCACCCTGCATGAAATATTGTATGAACATCATAATCAACAGGCGTGGTGTTTTATTAAGGTCCATATTGCATATCCTTATTGGTTGATGCTCAGGTTAAGCCCGTCCCAGGCGACAAGAATGTTCTCTTTGTCGCATGCCGCAACGAGATCGTCGTGCAGCAGACCTCCGCTGTGTGAAATATGCGAGACGATAAGTTGGCTATTTTTCTCGAGGCAACCGAGTTCCGCAAGCCTGTCTCTGGCGGCGAAGACGGTTTCCAGGCTCATGTGGTTATTCGTACGATTATCACCATTAAAACCGTAGGTGCACTCCAGGACAGCCAGATCGATTTTTTTTCCTTTCAGCCACTGCCATGTGAGCTCAGGAAACCAGCCTGAATCATGTCCGTAAAAAATTGACTGGCCTTCTTTTTCGATAAACCAGGTATAACAAAGCTCCCACTTGGCATGGTTAGCCAGCAGCGGAGTGATGCGGTATCCGCGAGTTTCAACGGTCACGAAAGGAACCAGACAATGAAAAGCAAATCTTTCAGCGCTGTAGCCCGGTAACACTTCCGCGGCACCGTTAATTGCACGGTCATTACCAAAAATGTGCAACGGATGAGTAATTTCAAATCCATACCCTTCCATTCGGCTAAATAGATCGCCGACGTTGAAATGATCGGGATGAGTATGTGTGAACAATAGCGATCTGATCTCTGTTGCGTCCAGGCCATCTCGCAGCAGTTGTTGGCTGAATTCAGGCGCCACGTCAATGAGCAGTTCATCGTCGATAATCGCTGAAGAGTGTGTGCGTAAGTCTTTGCCTTTCCGAATGCGGGCTTGCTGGCAGTGCTCACAACGGCAAAAAGGATTGGGGATCCCTTCAGATGCAGCGGTTCCCAGAAAATGAATCTTCATGTTTCCCTCTTAATGACAAATGTGATCGTTGTTTTTTTAGGCAATAATGTAATAAAACGTAATTGGAACGTGTCAATTATGATTCCGGCGTTTTATATGAACAACGATCTTTTTCTTCAGAAGTGATCCTCTTCAAATATTATAAAATTTATACTTATATTTCATCGTGTTAATGTTTTTATGTTATGAGGCTTGTCTATCAACAACATCAGGCTTTTTTATTATGACATGTTTATAAAATGCACTTTTTAATATTGTAACGTTCAAATTTAAGTGCTGAAGATAGTTTCCTGATGAGCGCCGTGCTAGCATCAAAGCATCAGGGGAAGGATGTAAAAATGCCAACTATCAAAGACATAGCAAGAATTGCCGGTGTGTCGCATGGAACTGTCTCGAATGTGCTCAATGGCAGAGGGAATGTAAGCGTCGAGAAGATTGAAGCGGTTCAACGTGCAGCCCGAGAAGTTGGCTATCAGTTGAATGCGCAGGCGCAATCGTTGAGAGCCAGCAAAAGTCAGGGATTGGCACTGATTCTGCCCGACATCAATGCCGAACAGTACTTTCAACTCTATCGGGGATTGCATCAGGTTTGGCAGCCTTCATTAAGCGAACCGATTGACCTTTACCTGACCAACGATCTGCCCAATCTTGAGCTGGAGATTCTGCAAACGCTGGCGGCAAAGTCCTACCAGGCTGTTGTCTCGGTCAGTTGCCTGAATGACAGTCAGCCCTATTACGACTTGCTCAGGCTCTCCCCGGAAAATGTTCTGTTTGCATATCGCCAGCCTGTCGGCGCAGTTTGTTATTTTAGCCTTGACTATGTGACTGCAGGCGAAGAAACAGCGAGGAGGGCGCTGGCGCAGCAGCCGGGCCATATTGGTATATTCTGCGAACGTCTGGAATTTTCCCATAGCGCGAGCTTTACTCAGGCGATACAGGAAACCTGCCGGGAATTAAGTCCGCATACGAAGCTAACGATTTTACCTGCACATGCCAGTGAAGCTAACACCGTCGCTTTTGACTTTTTTCGCGGGGCAATTCCCGATCTGTTTATTGTCCAGGACTCTGAGAGAACGCGAGCACTGACGCAAGCAGCCTGGTTTGGTAGCTCCCAGTCCTGCCCGCCGATATTGCAACTGAGTGATAATCTTCCTGCATCCTTCGACGGGATCACAAGCTACCAGATGGATTATGGTCGCTTGGGGACAACTATTGCCTCCAGTATTCGCCTGCCCAAAAGTAAAGAAAAGCATCGTATTCTGACGAATTGCGGTTTTTCCTGGAATGGACAGTACGTGCCACCACCTGAAACCGAGGCGACGCTGAATATGTTAATTTTACCGAGTCCTTCGACTGATGCGTTGAAGAAACTGTTACCCCACTTTTATCGCCAGACCGGTATTAAGGTTAATCTGGCGGTTTATCCCTATGATGAAGTTTTTGAAATCCTCTCCCATCTTCATCTACATCCTTATTACGATTTATTGCGAATCGATATGGCGTGTTTTCCCTGGTTTGCTGAGAAAGCACTATTGCCGCTGGAATCCGTCTCTTCTGAGCTTCCGCTGCTGTTGGAAAATTTCTCTGAGCAAATTCAACAGCACTTCAGCATGGTGAATGGGACGGCATGGGCAATACCCTTTGATGCCAGTATGCAGCTTCTGTTTTATCGACGAGATCTGTTTGAAGACGCGACGATTAAACGAATGTTTTATGAAGCAACGGGAAAAGAGTTAACGCTGCCAGAGAGCTTTGCGCAATTTGATGAGATAGCGGCTTTCTTTAGTCAATTACATCAGCCAGAAAACAGACAGCGCCCGATGGGAACTGCGGTGACCCTGGGAAGCTCGGGGCTTATTGCTACCGAGTATCTGCTGCGTTACTACGCGCTCGGTGGGCGTTTAGTGCGTGAAGGCGAGCCGGTACAACTCGAGCCTTCACTTGCCGCAACTGCACTCGAACAATATCTACAACAGCTTTCTATCGCCGTGAATCTCCCCGGTGAGTGGTGGAGTGACGCGGTAAAACAGTTTGAGCGTGGAAATCTTGCCATGCTGATCATGTATCTCAATTTGTTTAATGATGTGGCGCACACGGCCATAGCGCCCACTATCGGCTATGCTCCCGTTCCAGGGCAACTTCCACAATTGGGGGGCGGTTCCATTGGAATGTCCCGCTACAGTAAAAAGAAAAAACAGGTTGAGCAGTTCTTTCATTGGCTTTATTCCGATGAAATTGCGCGCCATCTGGTTTTGTTGGGAGGAAATAGCGCCTGGTCTGGAATATGTCACGATCAAAACGTTCTCAATCTCTACCCGTGGTTTAATTTATTGAATGAAAAAGGCATGACGGGAATAAGGGAGTCTGAGGGAAGTAAAGGTGAACCTTTCAACCTGCGCCAGGCAGAGATTATTATCGGGCAAGGTGTGACGAATGCAATTAACGGCATTATGAATGTCACTGAGGCCGTGGAATATATCAATGTGCGAATAAGAAACGAAACGGGTGCCTGAGCCTGCCTCTTCCTGATGACGTAAGAGGCAGGGTAATGCTTTGTCAGTAACCGACTTTATAAATACGCCCGGTTTGGATGCCTTCCACACTGCGGCGATAGGCGTTGGCGACGGTGGCGGCGGGCACACTTTCAAAGCCCGGGAAGAAATCGTCGTAAGCTTCGGCGGACTCACTGAGCACGGTTGGGCTTATCAGGTTAATACGCTGACCACGCTCTAATTCGCAGGCCGCGGCGCGAACAAATCCTTCCAGACCGGCATTGATCGTTGCCGCATTCGTTCCCTGTACGATGGGTTCATGGGCGATGATGCCGCTAATTAGCGTAATTGAGCCGCCATCATTGAGAAAATGCTGCCCGGTTAGTGCCAGACGAATCTGGCCTAACAGCTTATCCTGTAACCCCTGATTAAAGTCCTCATCGGTCATCGTCGACAGCGGCCCAAAGAACAGATTGCCGGTGGCGGAAACGATCGCATCTACCCGACCGACTTTTTCAAACAATGCCTCGACACTCTCCTGCGAGGTGATATCAACCTGGTAATCTCCCTGCGTGCGACCTACGCGGATCACCTCATGTTTACGGCTTAACGCTTCTGTGACTGCGCGCCCCACTGTGCCGCTGGCACCAATAATGACGATTTTCATAACCACCTCCGCAATAGTGTGAGCGACTATTCTTTAATGAAAATGAAATCGGATAAACTGGCTAAAAGTTAGATGATTACTAACCAGGGGTTTGTAATATGGATAAACTGCGCGGCATGGAAACGTTTATCGCCGTGGTGGAGAGCGGGAGCTTCACCGTTGCAGCAACGAGACTCGAGATGTCTGCGGTGATGGTGGGTAAATATATTACCCAACTGGAAGCGCAGCTTGGCACGCGTCTGCTGGAGCGTAATACGCGCCGCCAGAGCCTGACCGATGCCGGGCGAGTCTATTTTGAAGAAGCCCGCCGCGTGCTGGAGCAGGTGTCGATAGCCGAACGTTCGGTAGAGCGTTTGCGGCTGGCACCGGCGGGGACGCTACGCATTAGCGCGCCCACTTCTTTTGGCGCTTGCGTGATCTCGCCGCTGGCCGCTGCATTTTTACAGGCCTGGCCAGAGGTGCGCATTGAGCTGGATCTGACTAACCGGATGGTTGATCTGGTGAATGAAGGCGTTGACCTGGCAATCCGTATTGGTGATATCCATCAGACTGACGTGGTGGCAAAATACCTGTGTCCCTACCGTATGGCAATCTGTGCTTCGCCAGAATATCTTGCCCGCCATGGTACTCCCCGGACGCCCGCGGAACTGGTGGACCATCTGTGCCTGTCCCATACCGTGTGGACGGCTCGCAACGAGTGGATACTGCCTGGCGTGGCGGGTGAGGTCAGATGGAAACGCGATGCGATCCTGCGCTGTAACGATGGCCACGGCCTGCGTATGGCGGCGGTCGCGGGGGCCGGACTGTTATTGCAACCGGAGGTGTTGCTGGCGCAAGAACTGGCTACGGGGAAATTGATTCGGGTGCTGGAAGGGTTTACGCCGCAGCCGCGGTCGATTCATCTTCTGTGGCGACAGGATTTGCGTCCTCTGCCCAAGCTCACAAGGTTTGTTGAGCACGTGCTGGAAGGAACGCGAAGTTTGCGTTGAAGATGAAAATGCCGGATGGCGCTACGCCATCCGGCTTAATACTAACCGATATCCACCTGCGGTTTGCTGTTACGTTTGCGGATCAGTCGCAGCACTGGCGGGACTACGATAACCAGTACCGCCAACACCAGCAGCACTTTCGCCACGCCGCTGGCCCACAGAATATCCATATTACCGTTACTGATAGACAGCGCCCGGCGCAGGTTCTGCTCCAGCATTTCCCCGAGAACGAAGCCTAAAATCAGCGGCGACATCGGGAAGTGCATTTTACGCAAAATGTAGCCCAGTACGCCGAGGGCGACCATCAGCACCAGATCGAAGGTGGTGCTATGGACGGCATACACGCCAACCGCGGAGACTGCCGCGATAGCCGGTACCAAAAACCACAGTGGGATGGTCAGCATACGGGTAAACAGGCCGATTAGCGGGATGTTCATTACCAGCAGCATCACGTTGGCAATCAGCAGCGCCGCAATCAGCCCCCAGACGATATCCGGTTGTTCGGTAAACATCGCCGGACCCGGTGTAATGTTGTACAGCGTCAGCGCGCCCATCATCACCGCCGTGGTGCCGGAGCCCGGTACGCCGAGCGTCAGCATCGGGATAAAAGAGCCGCAGGCCGAGGCGTTGTTGGCGGCTTCGGGGGCCGCCACGCCGCGAATATCACCCTTGCCAAAGCTGTCGCTGTTGCCGCTGAGCTTTTTCTCGGTCATGTAGGTGATTGCGCTGGCAATGGTCGCGCCAGCGCCAGGCAGAACGCCGACGAAAAAGCCAATCACCGATGAACGCAGGGTTGCGCCAACGCACTGCGCACCTTCTTTGGCGTTAAATAACATGCGGCCCGTTTTACGCACCAGCGTCTGGCCACTGCTGGTATGTTCCAGCATTAACAGTATTTCAGAGACGGAGAACAGCCCAATCACCACCACGATAAACTGCACACCGTCGGAGAGATGGACGCTGTCAAAGGTAAAGCGATAAACCCCAGTATTGGCGTCTACGCCGACGGTCGCAAGGCCGAGACCGATAAGCGCTGCCAGAAATGATTTCAGCGGATTTTGCGCCATCATACTGCCGAGGCAGGCAATAGCGAAAACCATTAAGGCGAAGTATTCCGCCGGACCGAAGGCCAGCGACCATTGGGCTAACGCTGGGGCAAACAGAATGATGCCGCCGATAGCGATAAGCGAACCAAAGAAAGAACTGACCGCCGAGATAGAGAGTGCGACGCCGCCGCGGCCTTGCTGCGCCATCGGATAGCCATCGAGCGCGGTCATAATCGCCGCCGCATCGCCGGGAACATTCAGCAGGATGGAGGAGATACGCCCGCCGTATTCACAACCAATGTAGACGGTCGCCAGCAGGATCAGCGCAGATTCTGCGGGCAGATGCAAAGCGAATGCCAGCGGCAGCAGGATCGCCACGCCGTTAATGGGCCCAAGTCCAGGCAGCAGTCCGACAATAGTACCGACAAAACAGCCAATCAGGGCGATGACCAGGTTTTCCGGTGTCATTGCCACCGCGAAACCCTGAGAAAGATAAATCCAGGTATCCATCGTTTCTCCGTTAACCCAGCCAGGCGCCGAGTGGTAAGGTGACGTCAAGTAGTCGGTCAAAGGCATACCACAGCAGAATGCCAAGCACCGCGCCGGAAATACCCGCAGCCGGGATAGTTGCGCCGAACAACATGCCGATCACCACAGTGAGAATGGCGGTGGCGATGGGAAAACCGAGCCACTCAAAACCCCAGGCGTACATCAACAGAACAATTACCATTGTCAGCAGCTTTTGCAGCACGTGGCGACGAGGCCAACTGATGGTGTCCGGATGGCGCAACAGCAGCGCCACGGCGCAGACCAGCATCAGGCTGATAATGCCAAGCGGGAAGGGACGCGGCCCAACCGGTTCATAGCTGTATTCGCTGGTGATTTGCCAGGCCACGAACAGCCCGGCTATACAGAGCAACAGCCAGATACCTGCAAAAATACGATCGCTCATCATCTTTGCCTCTGTGCTTATTTCGCCAGACCGAAGGCTTTCGCCTGCTCACGATAATCCGTGACCTGCTTTTTTACGTACTCGTCGAGCTGCTTACCGCTCATGTTGAATTCAAACAGACCGCGCAGATCGCGCTGCTTTTTAAACTCATCGGTCTGCTGGAGTTTGTTAAAGGCATCAACCCACCACTGATACTCGGCGTCGCTAACTTTTGGCCCAACGTAGAAGCCGCGAATGATGGGCCACACGAGGTCATAACCCTGCTCTTTGGCGGTTGGCACGTTGGCTAACTGACCCGGCAGACGTTCTTCCGAGAACACCGCGAGCACGCGAATTTTGTCGCCACTGAGATAAGGCACCATTTCACTGAGATCGCCGGAAACCACCTGCACGTGATTTCCCATCAATGCGGTAACCGGTTCGCCGCCGCCTTCAAAGGCGACGTAGCGCATCTTATGCGGATCAACGTTGGCTTTTTGCGCCAGCAGCGCCGACTTCATCCAGTCCTGGCTACCGATAGAGGCGCCTGCGCCAATGACCACGCTGTTGGGATCTTTCTCCATTGCCGTTAGCAGGTCTTTCAGCGTTTTCCACGGTGAGTCCTGGCGTACGGCAATCATGCCGTAGTCGGTACCCACGCTTGCCAGCCAGCGGACATCATCCACGCCGTAGCGACCAAACTTGCCCTGTGACAGATTCAGCAGTGAGCCGCCGGAGAAGGCCACTACGGTTCCCGCTTCAGCCGGGCGTTGAGCGACGATCGCGTTATAGGCCACGGCACCAACGCCACCGGGCATGTAGGTTACGCGCATCGGTTTTTCGATCGCGCCGGTTTCCATCATGCTCACCTGGATCAACTTACAGGTGAGATCGAAACCGCCGCCGGGTTTAGCAGGGGCGATACATTCAGTGCGCGATGGCGCTTGTTCGGCCAGAACAGAGATACTCATCAGTAAAATGCTTGCAGTAAGGGTACGAAGTAACTGTTTTTTCATTGTTTATCCTCACGCCGGAAAACCGGATTTTCGGGTACGGAAGAAGATTTTTGTGATTATGTGAGCCGATGTGTAGCAGTTCGGTTGCGTGATTGTTAAAACATTAACCTTTCAATTCCCTTTCAATGCGGCAGAAACTTTACAGGATGTGATATGCGTCTCTTATTAGCGGAAGATAACCGTGAGTTAGCTCACTGGCTGGAGAAAGCGCTGGTGCAAAACGGTTTTGCCGTCGACTGCGTTTTTGATGGCCTGGCGGCCGACCATCTTTTACATAGCGAAACGTATGCGCTGGCGGTGCTGGACATCAATATGCCGGGGCTGGACGGCCTTGAAGTCGTTCAGCGGCTGCGTAAGCGCGGGCAGACGCTGCCTGTCCTGCTGCTGACGGCGCGCAGCGCGGTGGCCGATCGGGTGAAAGGGTTGAACGTCGGGGCCGATGATTATCTGGCAAAACCGTTTGAAATCGAGGAACTGGATGCCCGACTGCGGGCCTTGCTACGCCGTAGCGCGGGGCAGGTGCAAGGTATACAGCAACTGGGGGAACTGGCCTTTCACGATGAAGGCTATTTTCTGTTGCTGGGGCAGCCCCTGGCGCTCACTCCGCGCGAACAGGCATTGCTGACGGTGCTGATGTACCGTCGATTACGACCGGTTTCGCGCCAGCAGTTGTTTGAACAGATTTTCAGTCTGAGCGATGAGGTCAGTCCCGAAAGTATCGAGCTGTATATCCATCGCTTGCGTAAAAAACTACAGGGAAGCGATGTGCGTATCGCCACGTTGCGCGGCCTCGGCTATGTGCTGGAGCGTAGCGATGAAGTGGGCTAAACCCCAATCGTTGTATCTGCAACTGCTGATGTTTCTGGGCCTGCCGCTCATGTTGCTGTGGGGACTGTCTGCATTTAACAGCTATGTCAGCGCGCTACAGGCGGCGACGCAGGCATATGACCGAACGTTGCTTTCGTCCGCGAGGACTGTCTCCGAACGACTGGTGGTGCGCAATAAACAGCTGGAAGTAAATGTGCCGTGGGTGGTGCTGGACAGCTTCGAACTCAACATGAACGACAGGTTGTATTACAAGGTGGTCGATCCGATGGGGAAGGTTATCTCAGGTTATGACGATTTACCGGCGATGCCGCCTGCAACCTCGCGTACGCGGCTATATCCGGCGCTGGCGTGGTTTTATCACACTGAATATCGCGGCGAGGCCATTCGCGTGGCGCGTCTGCTACAGCCCGTCAACGAGGGCGGTATTGCCGGCATGGCGGAGATTTATGTCGCTGAAACGCTGCAATCGCGGCGTTATCTGGCGCGACAGTTGCTGTTTTCCTCATGGGTTTCACAAGGTCTGCTGGTGCTGCTCACGCTGGTGCTGGTTGGCTGGCTGCTGCGTCGGGTGTTGCGTCCGATGCGCCAGTTATCATCGTTGATGGTGCGTCGTGAGCCAGGCCTGTTGACGCCGTTGCCAGAGCTGCTGCCGTGGTCGGAAACCCGTCTGCTGATTGTGGCATTCAATCGTTATCTGGACCGACTTCGCGGCCTGATCTCTCGCCAGGAACGCTTCAGCGCGGATGCTTCACATCAGCTTAAAACGCCGCTGGCGGTGCTGAAAACCCAGGCCTCGGTGGCCCTCGCCAGCCAGCAGCCGCAGCAGTGGTATGAGAGTCTGCAAGCCATGAGCGCCACGCTGGATAACACCATTCAACTGACTGAAAGGCTGTTACAGCTGTCGGCGGTGAAGCGCAAAGAGCAAGGAGAAAGGCACTTCTCGCCGGTTAATTTGTATGAGGTGGTGCAAAGCAGCTGTTTTACCCGGCTGGCGCAGGCGCGTAGTAAAGGGATCGATCTGGGCTATGAAGGAGAGCAGGACGCGGTGTGGATTGAGGGGGATGAAGTTCTGCTCGGCGAACTGAGCGGAAATCTGCTGGATAACGCACTGAAATATACGCCGCCGCATGGTGTGGTGACTGCCCGATTGCTGCGAGAAGGAGAGGCGGTGGTGCTGGTGGTTGAAGATAGCGGGCCAGGCATTGATGAACAAATGGTGCATCAGGCGCTGCTCCCGTTTCATCGTCTTGATAACGTCGGCAATATTCCTGGGGCAGGAATCGGTCTGGCGCTGGTCAACGACATTGCTCGCCTGCATCGTACGCACCCTCAGTTAATACGTAGTGAGACATTGGGTGGGCTGATGGTTCGGGTACGCTTTTTAAGAGCTACGGTATGATATATTCGTGGTTATGATATTTGTTGTTTTATTATAATGAAAAGTAATTAATTTTATTATTAATGTCATTTGAAATATTGTCTTAAGGAAGTTGTTTTTATTTTAATTACCGTATTAAACAGCACCTTTAAGGTGATTCAACGCCAATGAAACAATATTTATTGCAATTCATCATACATAAAACACTTTTTCATAGACCATGAATTGTTATCTGTCAATAGCAATGATGTTGTCAAATATTATCTTTTTTGCTGAGGTGGATGAAACTGCTATTGATTTTATTTTCATTAAAATCATATGGATATGATTTCTCTTGGGATGGTTATCACAGTAATGAGTATTATTTTTTACATTTACTGACAATGTGCCATTGCGTTTTTTAGACTTGTGATATAATTAGCAACATAAATGAGAAAAAAACAATTAAAGATCAATAAATAATGGGCTGAGATATGCTTAAAAAATCGCTAAAGATTAGCAGCCAAGGATATCCAGTCTTTTTAAAACTGGTCGATTTCATTGTAATCAATGCGACGTTGGTCTTTAGCGCCCATCTGTTAGGTCTGGCGCCATTTAACACCATTGCCATTCTGAGTATTCTCTTCTCAGTCTTTTTCTTGCTGTTTGCTGAATACATAAAAATGTATCAGCAAAAGATCAAGACGATCGGTCTACGTAATCAAAAACGGTTGGTTTTTTGTACGCTGTTGGCGATTTTTTTTAACGAACTGGTCAGCATGACGGTGGCTGAACCCGAATCACTCGGCTACCTCGACAAACTGCCTTCACCATTTTATTCAGCCATTATTTACTGGTACTTTATCCCATTACCTTTTCTTTATTACATTCGCTTTTTCATTTTTAAATATTCAACGAAAAAGAGTATGCGCGTGGCGATTATTGGTCTGACCGACAATGGCCTGGCTGCAGAAAACGCGTTAATGAATGAATACGCCAATATCACACTCGATCTGGCGTTTTACGATGAGCGCGCCTTATCCCGCTGCGGCGATATCGTAGATAAGGTGAAAAGCCCCTTCCGTGGCCCGGTGATCAATCTGGTTGAGGAAGCCCGGCAGGGAAATATAGACGAAATCTACATCGCCTTACCGATGGTCGCTTTACACCGTATTCGTCATTTTTTAGCGATGATGTCGGACACCACTGTAGACACCTATATTGTTCCTGACTTCTATACCTACAGTAACAACATGTCCAAGCTGCGCTCCATTCACAACCTGCAAACTATCGGAATCTTTAGTTCGCCGTTTGAAGGGGCGGGTTCATTTATCAAGCGGGCGGAAGATTTGGTGCTTGGCAGCATCATTATGGTGATGATTTCTTCGCTGATGTTGGCAATTGCCATTGGAATCAAACTCACTTCCCGCGGGCCGGTGTTTTTTAAACAAGATCGGTATGGTCTTAGCGGACAAAAAATTAAGGTCTGGAAGTTTCGCTCAATGCGCGTCATGGAGAACGCCGACACGGTTATTCAGGCTACGAAAAACGATCCACGGGTAACCAAATTCGGGAGCTTTTTACGCCGAACCTCGCTGGATGAACTGCCGCAATTTATCAACGTATTGCAGGGAAGTATGTCGATTGTTGGCCCCAGACCTCATGCGGTTACGCATAATGAGCAGTACCGCAAACAGGTCGAAAATTACATGATCCGCCATAAAGTTAAGCCTGGGATCACCGGGCTTGCGCAGATTAACGGTTTCCGCGGGGAAATCGATGCGCTTTATAAGATGGAAAAAAGGGTTCAGTACGATATTGAGTACATTCAAAACTGGTCGTTATGGCTGGATATAAAAATTATTATTAAAACTATTTTCAAAGGATTTGTCGGTAAGAATGCATACTAAATTACTCGTTATTACCGGAATCGTGATATCGCAGCCCGCATGGGCTGATTTAACACCGAAATCACACATTGGCTTTGCAGGGATCGACTTCCAGAGCAAGGTCGCTGTGGACTATGGTTATAATGATAACGTGACTTATCAGCCACATAGCAGCGATGCTATCGGTTCCTCGTTTCAGAGCGCGGCGCCCGTTCTGAGTATGAGCGGAGAACGCGGTCAGGATAAGTATTTGCTGATGTACTCCGGAGATTATCGTAATTACTCAAGCGATTCCGCGGATAACTATAACGACCATTTTTTTCGTTTTAACGGCGCCTGGCGGTATGGGCTCAAGCATGGCTTAACCCTCAATCTGGAGGATACGCTTGGGCATGAGTCCCGCGGTCGTGGTATCACCGAAGGTTTTCTCCCTGGGCAGTTCGAGCAGTATGGGATTAAATCTCCGCTGACGACGAATTTTATCAACAGTGAATTGCGCTACAGCTACGGCGCACCCGATGGGCGCGGAAAAGCGGAACTGGCGTTGTTGTACAAAAAACTGACCTTCGGCAATACGTCTGATGTCCAGGACAGTAGTGAAGATTTCTACAATTATATTCAGGAACAGGAATGGCACGAAAATAGCCTGGTGGCAGAAATTTTTGACCAATACACATCCAAAACGCGTTTTCGCTATAGCTTTATTACTAACCAGCGTCGCTATGATAACAACTCAGAAAAAGACACTAATGAGTATTATTTGCTGTATGGCCTGAAGTCGCAGTTGACGGGAAAAACCAATGTCGACATGAATATTTCATGGCTGTACAAGACATTTGAAAACAACGCAAACTCGCATGATTTTAATGGTCTAAACTGGGACATAAAAGGGGAGTGGAAACCGTTACAACAGTCTGTTTTCACGGTTCACTCGGCGCAAAGCATTAAAGACCCATCGGAAGTTGGGGGTTATATTTTAGTGACCCAGTATGGTCTTTCTTATCAACATTTCTGGTTAGGCAACCGTTTTTCTACCTTGCTGGATTACTCATACACTTCAGAAGACTATAAAAAACAGAATAAGGATCGGCATGATAAAGATGGGGTATTTAGCGTAACCATGAGCTATGACTACACGCCGTCAGTTAATTTTGAGATTAAATATCAAATAGATACATTGAATTCGAATAAGGATACTGATTCGTTTTATATCGGTCCCAACGACAATCAGGAAGTCATTAGAACGTTGGGTTATGATAATTCTATGATTATGCTTAAAGCTAAGGTTCAGATCTAAAATGAAAATAATAGAACTGTGCGCGGTTTTGCTATTCAGTATCCTGATGGTCGGATGCACAACGTCCAGCCCGAGATTAATGGACGATCCTGCTACTGTTCAGCAGGATTACCGACTTGGGGCAGGGGATACTGTCAATATCGCTGTTCATGGTCAACCCGATATGACGATGCGATTTATTTTGGATAAGAGTGGGGAGATCAATTTCCCGTTTGTTGGCGCTCTTAAATTAAAAGATAAAACTGTCGATCAAGTGACCAACGAATTAACTCAACGCCTGACCGGAGATTATTTCACAACTCCGATGGTGACGGTGAGTATTGCCGAGTTCCGTAAATATTATGTTTCTGGCGAGGTGAAAAGTCCGAATGGATTCGCCTGGGAGCCAGGACTTACCGTCGAGAAATCTATTGCGCAGGCGGGCGGATTTACAGATCGTGCTGACCGAAAAGATATCAACATTCGTCTGTCAGGTAGCAATCAGCTGCTGGAGAATGTTGATTTAACGCACTCTGTTCATCCTGGGGATGTCGTGATTATTGGCATGGGGTTCTTCTGACGATGAAACTATCAATAGTGGAAAACGGCAAAAAACGAGAAAGCACGGTCGAATTTTCCCGCTTTGCCAAAGAGCTGAAAAAGAACGCCTGGAAAATCGCGCTGGCCGGTATTGTAGCCGGGGTTGTGGCTTATCCGTTAATCAGCATGATGTCCTCAAAGTATGTTTCAACGGCGACGGTGCTGATCAAAGCGCAGGCCGATAACGTTTCTCCGTTTCCACAGGTTGATGGGTTCGATTCAACGCGCAGTGGTTACTACGAAACGCAATATGCGTTGATGCATTCGCGGATTGTGCTTGAGCAAGCCGTGCGCGATATGAAGCTGGATGAAAACCCGGAGTTTACCGGGGAAAAAGCCGGTGCTCAGGGGGCCGATAGCAGTGAAGGTCGGCAGCTGAGAATGGAGCAAGCGCTGAAAACGTTATCGAAAAACCTGAATGTCATCGGTATTCGCACGACGAATCTGGCTTCCATTACCTATGAATCAACTTCGCCTCAGGTTGCGGCTGATATTGCCAACGGCGTCGCGCAGGCTTTCATCAACTATACGGTGGAACAAAAGCGTCTGAAAGCAGAGAAAGCCCGCGAACTGAATTATGAAAAAATGGAAGAGATTCAGAAGTCGATAGCCAAGCAAAAAGAAGAGATGGACAGCTATCTGAAAAACGCCGGGCTGCTGACCTTCCGCGGTATTGATGGTTTTGAAACCGAACAGTTAAGTATCGTGACCAATCGCCTGGCCGATGCGACCCAGCGTCGTGTTGCGGCTGAATCCGTCTATAACGAGGTGAACGGGGGAGGGAAGTCCGTTGAGAGCGTTATCTCACTGCCTTCAGTCTCAAACCACGCTCAGATCCAGGATTTGCGCATTGCGTTGATTCAGGCGCAGCGTACCTTGTCTGAACTACGCAAAGTGTATGGGCCAAAAAACCCCGCTATTTTAAAAGCCGAGGCCGATGTTCAGTCGATCCAAAGCCAGACAGGACGGGTGTTGGGAGAGCTGAAAGTCGGTTTGCGCCAGCAATATCTGGCGGCGCTGGCGGATGAAAAGAACTATCAGCAGCAGGTGGCGCAGCAGAAAGAGGTCTTCCAGAAAATGGCGTCTAAGCGGGATGCTTATAACAGCCAAAAACTATCGTTAGATAAAATGGAAGACCTGTATAAATCGCTTTATCAGCGTACTCAGGAGCTATCGCTGTCCGGCGTGAGTGCCGATGCGGTGTTATACGACCCTGCCGTACCCGCGCTAAAACCGGCGAAACCGAATAAATCACTGCTGTTGGTGATGGTGGTCATGCTGGTGGTCGTGTTCAGCATCATGTATTTCATTGTCAAAGCGGCGATGGATAACTCAATCGCAACCCTGAGTCGCATGAAAAAACGGCTCAATGTTGCTCCGCTGGGTGAAATCCGTCGTTTTAGCGGAACTTCTGGGCGCGCGCAGGTGCGGGACATGATCATGAAGAACCCGCTAAATGCCGATATTGTGCACGGTATCCGTACCCGGATTATGCTGGATAATCGACCATTACAGACGCTCGCCGTGGCGTCGACGGAGCATGGCGATGGGCGTTCTTTGTTAGCGAATCTGTTAGCGAACTCCTTTAGCTTCGACCAGAAAACGCTGCTTATTGATGCGGATTTCTTTAACACTGGCGGGCTCTCTTCAGAGCTGGCATCAGCCACATCCGCAGGCGTAGCGGAACTGCTGCGCGGGGAGACTGAGCTTGAACAGGCGCGGATCACGCTCAGTGATAATCTCGACTTTATCCCGCACGGCAAGAGCACCATCTCTTCTTTACTGATGCTGTCGTCGGAGCACGTTGAACCTTTAATGCGCGAGCTGAAATCTCATTATCAGCGCATCATTATTGATGTTGCTGCTGTGAATCAGAGTCAGGATGTTCAACTGATCAAACGTGCCGTCGATGGGGTTGTTTTCATTGTGAAAGCCGGGGCCGGATCGACGGGACAAATCGCCAACGCGCTGGATAAGATCGAGGAAAATAACGGTGTTGTGATTGGCGCGGTGCTCAATGCAGTTGAAGAAAAAGATCTTGAGACGCAAGAAGGTCTGCGTTCACTCAACTTCAGTACCGATCAACTGATGACGACGCCAGGCCGCGTATGAGTCTACTGAAGAGCGCTTCCACGATAGCCGGTTCATCAGTCATCTCGCAGTTGATTGGTGCGCTGTCTATCTGGTTGATTTCACACAAGTACGATATGGCTGAAGTGGGGCTTTATGCGCTCAACTACAGCATCGCCGTGGTGGGCGCTCAGGTATGTACCTTTGCATCGCAGCTTTTAATTCCAAAACAGCACGACGACGAACTGGTACAAAACGTTGTATTTTGCCTGCTCCAAAGCACGATCATTGCCTTACCGTACGCTGTGCTCACCGCGTGGCTGTTTCATCAGAACATCTTGTTCCTCTATCTGCTGACGCTGGCAACAGCATGGGTTTTAATCTCGGAAAACCTGTCGCTACGCACGGCCAATTTTCGTTTTCTGATTTTCCAGCGCATTTCTGTCTCGGTGGTGGTATTACTTTCGGTTCTGGCTACGCATCATGTGCAACTGTTTTATTGGTCATGGGCCTGTGCAACGATGGCGCTGACCATTAGCTGTATTTTGCACTCGTTTGATATTCGGGCGGTGGCGGCCCGACATCTGCGACCCGCCAGTAATTGGCATTTTTTCAAACAGAATATTCATCACATTACCAAAGTGGGCAGTGCGGAAGTGCTGGCGATGGCCAGCAGCAATTTGCCGGTTATGCTGATTAACTTTTGGTTCTCGGCGCTGACGGCGGGTTATTTTTCCGTGGTTAGCCGCTTTTGCCTGGCGCCGGTGGTGATCATTGGCAACGCGGTGCGCAATACTATTTTTTCCAAGTGGTCTATCGATTTCAGAAATAACACCTTTAATTATCAGGAATATACCAGGGTGCGGATGCTGCTGTTGGTGCTGGGTGTCATCTGTACCCTTGGGGTGTTTATTTTCTATCCGATAGTGATGCGTCTGGGCTTTAGCGAAGACTGGATTAACTCCATTGAAACGTCGCGCTACATGTTGCCCTATTTGTTCCCGGCACTGGCGATAAGCCCTCTGACGGTGATTGAACTTATTTTTGGCTCCCACCGCTATTTTCTGCGCATCCAACTGGAACAGCTGGCGATCGTGTTATTCGCTTTTGTCGTCATCCCCTATTTTTATAAAGATTATGCCACGTCGGTTATCCTGTTTTCTTCACTGACATTTATTCGCTACGCCTTCATTTATCTGAAAATGAATAAGCGAGCCAATCTCCTGAAAGATAAGCCGGTGATACTATGACGCTGAATACCGGATACTATTTGCAGGTTTATACCTTTGTCACGCTAATCCTGTGTGGTCTGGTGCAATACTTTACCGGCATGCAGTCGGTGCTGTGGATCCCCTTTTTCCTGACCCTGTTGATGGTGGGATTATTGGTGATGCAGACGCGTGATAGCTCGCTGCAACTGGATGCGCAGGAGACGATTGTCCTGGCGTTGTATTTCTCGTTCCTGGTGCTGGCTGGAACATCGACGCTGATTCAGGGCGGGATCACCGTCGCGATTGTGGCATTTAAAAACGAAATTGCATTGTCGCTGGTGATGATCTGTTTGCTGCTGGGATTTTGCCGGGAATCGCAGATTTATCGGGCAACGCGCTATCTGTATTGGGTGTTTTACGCGCAGATCCCGGTAATGATTTATCAGGTTTTACTGGTCGTTCCCCAGCGCGTCGCGGTGCGTGGTGAAGATGAGAAATGGGACTCCGTGGTTGGCACGTTTGGCGGAGACCCCATGGGGGGCGGTAACACTGCCGCGATGGGCCTGTTTTGCCTGTTGATTATGTTGTTAAAAGTCTCTGAGTATAAGCATGGGCTGACCTCGTTTAAGTCAATGGCGTTGCACATTGTTCTGGGGATCGGGCTTTGTATCATTGGCGAAGTGAAGTTCGTCATTCTGCTTTCGCCTCTGTTTCTGGCGTGGGTGTGGATCTCACCGAGCTACGTCAAAGACGTTAGTAAGGTCAATCTGAAGACGCTGTTGGTTATTGTGGCAGGTATGTTACTGCTGATTAGCCTGTCGATCGTGATCCTCGCGTACTATTATTCTTCCGCGTTTGGCGGCGATCCCTCGAAAAGCTCGCTAAGCATTTTCATCGACTCCTTAAGCTATATTTTTGACCCGAACTACATTATGTCTACCGGGGAGTTAGGGCGCTTTACGACGTTTTTGTTCTGGTTAAAAAATAACGATCTGTGGGGGCTTTCAGGAACGTTATTTGGTTACGGGCTCAACGCCACTAACAGCGGGAGTACGGTGTCGCCGGGCTTTTTGAATATCATCTATAACTTAATTCTCGACTCGACTTCCCTGAGTATGCTGCTGTGGGAAGTTGGGGTGATCGGCACGTTACTCTTTATTAGCTTATTCATTTATATCCTGAAAGTTTGTCAGCCAAAGCCATTACTGACGCTTGAACAACTGGACCAGCAGGACCTCCAGTTATTGAGCTTTGCACCGGCGTTTAACGCTTTTGCTATCAGTTGCTTAATTAGCTTACCTTACAGCCAGATACTGATGATTACACCGATGTTACAATTCCTGTTCTATTTATCACTAGGATCAAGTTTAGTGATTCGTCGAACCGTCCTTCGCTGTGTAGGGTAATTGTATGGACCAAAAACCGTTTATTTCAGTGAGTATTAAAACACTCAATGAATCTGAATGTATTGAGAAAACGATCGACAGTATTCGCCGGCAGCTTGTTGATTATCCACATAAAATTATAGTGGCAGATAGTTTGTCAACGGATAACACCCAACAGCTCGCTATCGATAAAGGGGCGACCGTGGTGTCCTTAACTAACCCAGACGATCGCTGCTGCGGCGTCGGGCATCAGTTAGGTTACCTGTATAGTGAAGGGGAATATCTGCTACTGATGGATGGTGACATGGAGCTGGAAGAGGGCTTTGTGGATCAAGCAGTCGCATTTTTGCAGGCTGAGCCGGAATATGCAGGCGTCGCGGGAACCGTTGAAATGGACGATGCCGTTAACTATGAATTTAAATCGCGTAAGCAGCGTATTAATAAAATTTATCCGCTCGGGGATAGTGACCATTTAGGCGGTGGCGGGTTATATCGTCGATCTGCAATTGAAAAAATTGGTTATCTTACCAACCGTAATTTGCACGCTTATGAAGAAGCCGAACTGGGCCTGCGTTTGCTCGATGCGGGTTATAAACTGCGTCGTCTGAATATTCCGTATTTTATTCATACTTCCCATACTATGCCGACCTTTCAGATGCTCAAGCACCGCTGGAAAAGCGGATACTATCAGGCTCCGGGCGAGCTTTTACGTTGTGCCTGGGGAAAACCTTATTTCGGCAAAGCGTTAAAAATGGTCAGGAACGAGGCGATTTTTTCTGTTTATTTGATTGCTTTGTTCATTGCGGCGGTGACCTTCAATCTCGAACTTTTCGACATTGCATTTTTGCCGTTGCTTGCGTTTATTGTCCTGAAAACCGTGCAGAATCGATCGTTATTGAACGGATTGCAGAGCGTAATGAACCTGGCCGTGCTTTCTGCCGGACTGGTTAAAGGCTTGACTAAACCAGTACGCGATCCGTTGACTCCACCCAACAGTAAAATCATTCATGAATAACTAAGGCTGGCGCAATGAAAGTTTTATTAGTGAATAAGTTTTTTTTCATTAAAGGCGGCGCGGAAACGGTTTATTTTCAAGAGCGCGATATGCTGAAACAGGCTGGTGTGCAGGTTATTGATTTCTCGATGCAGCATGAGAAAAATTTCCCTTCAGACTATGCGGATTATTTCGTCAGCAATGTGGACTATCACAAAGAAAGCAATCTGCTGGGCGGGCTCAAAACGGCGGTTAACTTTATTCATAATTCGCAGGCCTGCAAAAAGATGCTGGCGCTACTACAAAAAGAGCGTCCGGATATCGTCCACTTTCATAACATTTACCATCAGTTAACGCCGGCGTTAATTAAAGTTGCCCGCAATTTTGGCTGCAAAACAGTGCTGACCGCGCATGACTATAAGATAGTCTGTCCCGCCTATTCCATGCTGCGCGACGGCAAGGTGTGTGATTCCTGTATCACCGGAACGGTTTTTAATGCTTTCAGGTATCGTTGCCAGGAAGGGTCTGCCTCAAAAAGTCTTCTGCTCTCTTTGGAGGCGACCTGGCAGTTTATTGCGCAAAATTACCAGGCGCTGGATGTGATCGTGTCGCCAAGCGTCTTTTTACGCGGGGTTTTACTGCGTACGCTGCCGAATTCGCGTATTGATGTCATCGTCAATGGCGTTGATGACAGCCGTCCCCTGGATGAGGTAAGCGACGAGGGTTATATGCTGTACTTCGGTCGCCTGAGCCGTGAAAAAGGTGTGGCAACGCTGTTGGCGGCGCATGAGAAAATGCAGAACAAAGCGCCGCTGAAAATTGTGGGTCACGGTCCGCTGCACGATGAGTTAGCCGCCAAATACCCGGACGTTGAGTTTTTAGGTTATGTGCAACAAGGGGAAGCCCTCGACAACCTTATTAAACATGCGCGGGCGGTGATCCTGCCTTCAGAATGCTATGAAAACTGTTCAATGGCGATATTAGAGGCGATGTCCTTAGGCAAGCCGGTTATCGGGTCGCGCATTGGCGGCATCCCCGAACAAATTCGTGACGGTATCGAAGGGATTTTATTCGAACCGGGCAATGCGCAGGAGTTAGCTAATGCGATGGATGCCCTGGCCGACTCGCCAGAGAAAGCGCGGGTCATGGGCTTACTTGGTCGTGCGCGGTTGAGTGAAAAATATGCGCTGAGTAAACATATGGATACCCTCCAGGCGCTCTATAAAGAACTGCTGAGCAGGCCATAGTATGAGTAAAAAAATAACGGTTTTTGGAACGCGTGGTATTCCCGATGTATTGGGCGGTGTAGAGACACACTGTCAGAATCTATATCCTGCCATTAAGCAGCAGTTCGACGTGGATATTTGCGTGATTGCTCGCTCGCCATATGTAAATTACAAACGATCGGTATATAAGAAAGTCGAAACCTACGCGCTGTGGGCGCCCAAAAAGCGCTCGCTGGAAGCGATTGTCCATTCCGTTTTAGCGGCGTTTAGGACAAGTATCGACCATTCGGATATTGTGCATGTCCATGCTATTGGACCAGGCCTTGTGATCCCATTATTACGCGTGTTAGGGAAGAAGGTGGTTTTTACCCACCATGGGCCCGATTACGATCGGCAGAAATGGGGTTTCGTTGCCAAAAAAATATTGCTACTCGGTGAGCGTTGGGCGGTGAGATATGCCAACGAAGTGATTGTGATTTCTGACGTTATTAATCAACTGATCCAGAAAAAACACGGTCGCTATGATGCACATTTAATTCACAATGGCGTAAACGAGCCGCGATTGTTATCTGAGCTGACCATCGACAATACGCTCTCCCGCTTTGGGCTGCAGCCGAAAAACTACCTCGTGGTGGTTGGGCGATTTGTGGAAGAAAAAGGGATGCATGATGCCATCGCCGCCTATCAGCGCAGCGGTTTGACCATGCCGTTAGTGTTAATTGGCGATGCGGATCATCCGACCGAATACAGCGTGCGCCTCAAAAAGCTTGCCGCGGACACGCCAGGCGTCGTGATGACCGGTTTCTTACGGGGTGATGAGCTGCAGGCGGTATTTTCGCAGGCCAGGCTGTTTGTGATGCCTTCATACCATGAAGGATTGCCCATTGCGCTACTGGAAGCGATGTCATTCTCTCTTCCTGCCGTCGTCAGTGATATTCCGGCTAATCTTGAAGTTCAACTGCCCGCCGAGGCCTATTTTAAGGTGGGGGATGTGGCCAGTCTGGCCGAGAAATTAACCCAGTGGGCGACAACCAATAGCGTGGACTATCGTGTATATTTACAAAACTACAATTGGCATGAAATCGCCAAAAAGACGGTTAACGTCTATCACTCCATTGATAAAGATATAGGTTAATTTTGACCAGTCCTCAAAATCGTCCTCCCGTCATCGAACGATTTTATTCTCATCTTGATGAGTCGATTGTTGAGGGGTTGACCCCTGAACAAAAGGAAGGGGTGGAAAATGCTATCCTGGCATCGACGCTGGCTTCGCGGCATCAGATCGATATTCGCCGAAGCTTTCCTTTTTTCAGTAAGCGTTATTATCTGGTTTTTTTGTTTGGCAGAGATTTACGCCGCCAGCACCGCCAGGAATCGACCCTGTCGAGAATGTTGCTCACTTTTTTGCTGCTGATTGCCGTGTTGTTCGTCACCTGCTGCGTATTGCTGACGCTGTATATGATCAAATCCGCGTTAGGTATTGATGTGTTCCAAAATTTTCATGTAGGTATCTGGGACTGGTGGTTAAGCCTGAAAGACCGCTAGCGTTAACAAACCTGTGGAGGGCGTCACTGCGATGAAGTGTAAATGGGTTTCTGCGCTGTTGTTGATGTCCTTTCCGTTGACGGTCATTTCCGCATTAACGACCGTTACCCCCAAAGCATTGACTGGCCCGCTGACCAATCCAGGGATTGGCGTGGCAAGTTTTCATCAGGGATACGGTGAAACGCTGGGGCTGGCTGATTATCCCAACACCGGGTTTGAGTACGAGCGGTTTTACTGGCGAGACCTGGAGCCCATTGAGGGTCAATACAATTTTGCGCTGGTGGATGATGCCTTCAAATACGCGGCGGCGCATCGTCCCGCGATGAACGTTGGACTGCGGTTTATGGCGCTAGCTGACCCGGGGGATGGTACAAAAATTCCCGACTGGCTGATTAAAAAAGGCGTGAAAGGCACCTGGACGCCCGATAACAAAACATTTATTCCAGATTTAGACGACCCTCTGTTTATTGAGTACAGCCAGCGTCTGCTGAACGCATTCGGAAAACGCTACGACGGCAATGAGAATCTTGCGTTTGTGGATATCGGCATGGTGGGGGCATGGGGTGAATGGCATAACAGCAATTTCTCTAATCTGCAGCCACTGCTGGAACGGTACACCACCGCGCAGTTGGACCGCTACGTCGCAATGCATTTTTCTGCCTTCCCTTCGACGCCGAAAATTATGTTAATGAGCGGTGGGCAAAGCCTGGCGAATGCGGTGGCGCGCGGTGCGGGATGGCGGGCGGACTGCTGGGGCGATCTGCGCGTATTTTCAAACACCTGGAACCATATGGCTGATGATTATCCGCAGCGAATATTGGCCGCGCAGCAGAGTTATTCAGGGTTTAATGACGCCTGGAAACGTGCGCCGGTTAGTCTGGAAATCTGTTCATATATGCAGGACTGGAAGAATACCTTCCACTATACGCGCGCCGAAGTGCAGGGCATTTTTGACTGGGCGATCAAGCAGCACGCCAGCACTATTAACCTGAAATCGAGGGCGATTCCCAGCGATTATCGACCGATTGTTGACGATGCGCTGAGTAAACTAGGCTATCGGTTTCGCTTAGCGTCTCTAAGCCATGAATCCGTGTGGGACGGCGGACAAACGCTGACATTAAACAGCACGTGGTATAACGAAGGTATCGCCCCGATTTATCTGCCCTACACGCTGGCATTTCGTGTGGTGGATAACGCTAATAAAGTGGTGGCGCAGGGGAATGCGGCGGATGATATACGACGTTGGCTCCCGGGTGTTTATCAGGTCAGCTATGCCTTGCCCATGCCGGGAGGACTGGCGAAAGGGCAATACGCGATTGAGGTCGCGATGCTGGATAAATCCGGTGCGCCGAGAATTAACTTCGCCAACCAGGGTAAGCAGAGCAGCGGCTGGTATCGCGTATCAACGATAACGGCACGCTAACCCAGCACGGTAACGCGCCTGGCGGTCAGGCGCGTTGCCGCATACATCAGATGTGATACCCATTCGGGTTATTTTTTTGCCAGTTCCACGTGTCACGCATCATTTCATCAAGGTTATAGATGGCCTTCCAGCCTAACTCTTTGTATGCCAGTGACGGGTCAGACCAACATTCGGCAATGTCGCCAGGTCTTCTGTCGACAAACTGATAGCTTATTTTTGTCTGCGCCGCTTTTTCAAACGCCTCAATCAGATTAATTACGGAATAACCGACTCCGGTACCGAGATTAATCACCTTGTAGGCAGCGCCTTTGTTCTGGCAATCCAGTGCGGCTAAATGGCCGGTCGCTAAATCCATTACGTGGATATAATCACGCACGCCGGTGCCGTCGGGAGTGGGATAATCATTACCGTACACCGACACGGTTTCCAGCTTACCAATCGCGACCTGGGAGATGTACGGAACCAGGTTATTAGGGATACCGTTAGGATCTTCACCAATCCGACCCGATGGATGGGCGCCGACCGGGTTGAAATAGCGCAGGCAGGTAATGCGGAAATCGGGTTGCGCGCGTGAGAAGTCGGCCAGGATTTGTTCGACCATTAATTTAGAGGTGCCGTACGGATTGGTGGTTCCGCCCGTACGCGATTGCTCGCTCAGCGGTACGCTTTCCGGATTGCCATATACTGTAGCTGATGAGCTAAAAATGAATCGATTAACGCCTGCGGCCAGCATCTCATCCAGTAAAACCAGCGTACCGGTGACGTTGTTTTCATAGTAGGCGAGGGGTTCTTTTATCGACTCTGAAACCGATTTTAGCCCGGCAAAATGAATGACATCGGAGATGTTATGGTTGGCGAAAATATTTTTCAATGCCTGTCTGTCGAGAACATCGGCGATATAGACAATGGGTTCTCTTCCGGTGAGCTCCGCGACCCTGTCCAGCGAGATTCGGCTCGCATTCGCCAGATTATCGATGACTACGACATCATCGCCTCTTTCCAGTAGCGTTAACACAGTATGTGAACCAATATAACCTGCACCACCAGTGACAAGAATTGCCATACAGACTCCAGAAAAATGCTATCAAAATGGGCATTAATTCACGTCACTGCCCTGGAAGAAGGTTATGGGTGACGCCTGGTAAGATAATAGTTACGATACCTCACCATACACTTGTAAGATATTTTTTTAAGTATAGATAAAAAGCTGAATTTGTTTATTTTTGTATCATAAGCAATATAGTTACTTGAGAAATTCAGCGTGTGGACACCGTCACTGTGGTTGATCGACGAGTTGATTTGTTCGATCAGATTCTCATCAAAATTAGCGTTATTCAGGGTGACTAATTCCTTGATGTAGATAGATTTTCCATAGGTTTCAGGCGTGCATTCCTGGGTGAGGAAATACATTTTGTTATCGACAAGATAAGGAGCGCCCGCTCCACGGTGATGAGGGTTGCTCACTTTCAAGGCAGGAGTAATTCGCTGCCACTGTCCGTAAAGATGCTCTGCTGAATGAATAATTATTTTATTATCCATGGTGGTGGACATCAGATAGCAGGTCTCATTCATTGAAAGAAAAATGTTATCGGTTACTTCGGTATCAGAGATTAGAACTTTAATTTGCTTCCAGCGAGCTGGAAATTCTACCGACTGAAACAGTATTACTTCTTTTCTTTCTGATGACTCAGGAATCATGAAGAGCTGATCGTTGATATTAATCAGGAAGGAAATGACAAATGACACATCAGGTCGTCAAAACCTTCGAGCTTCACATCATCAATTTCAGTCAGTTCACGATCAAGAATGCGGCATCGGAGCGTGCCTTTCGAGTTGCGAAAGCTAAAAGCTTCATAAAAAACATAGAGTTTGTCGTCTTTTTCAATAAGAAAAGGATCGGCCTGAAACGTATATTTCTTTTTTAACTGCTGTGCGGCTGATTTACTTAATATTTCCAGCGTATTATTTGGGAATAAGTGTGTGCCGTGATCCTTAATAATCATGATATCCCACGACTCATGATAGAATAACATATTTATTATTCTTTTTATTTTTGCTTGCATTCGTACCGGCTCCTTTTATCGCCTGCACCATGTATGAACGGCCGTTTGCGACTCAGTGCATGAGACCTGCCGCAATGTTATATTAATGTGCGAAAACCGATGTGGGAACACCAGTGGCTATTTTAAAGCTAGTCGCAAGTGTGTTTTTTGTCTATAGCACAAAAGTAGGTAAAAGCTATCCAGAGCATCCTTGCTCCAGTGGATGATTTACTCGAAATGCACCTGCGGGTTATCTGCAAGAGAAACGTAGGTTTTGCTGTTTTTATCCAGGGTACGGATTTCACCGCTTTCGATGTCATAAACCCATCCGTGCAGACGAAGCGCGTTGTTTCGCAAGCCAACCGCGACACAAGGATGCGTTTTAATGTTGTTGAGCTGTGCGATAACGTTCTCTTCCACCATGGCGTTAACTTTATCGATTGGGTTATCCCAGGTTTTCTTATCGACCACGGCTTTCGCGGCATCGGCATAGTGCAGCCAGTGAGCGACAGCAGGCATCGGATCCAGAGGCTGGCTATCGGCAATGGCTTTCATCGCGCCGCAGTTGGAGTGCCCGCAGATGACGATATCCGTCACGCCAAGTGCCACTACCGCGTATTCAATAGTCGCGGAAACGCCGCCTGGTTCCGGTCCAAAAGACGGTACGATATTCCCGGCGTTACGGATAACGAAAAGCTGTCCGGGCTCTTGCTGAGTAACGAGTTCTGGCACCAGACGACTATCGGAACAGGAGATGAAAAGCGCTTTAGGATTCTGGCTGGACGCCAGGCTGCGAAAGAGTTCCTTACGTTGAGGGAAAATCTCTTTTTGGAAGTTGAGGAAGCCCTCAATGATATGTTGCATAGCAGTGTCTCTTTTCTCTGTTTAAGCAGGTTATGATGAAGATCACACTTTCCAGTTTAACACCAGCCGACGGAAGGGAAAGAGTTTATAGCAGTTCTGCAACATCTTTGGATAATTTTGCCCCACCGTAGTGGGGCGAATAGTGTGCTGTGCGTTATGCTCTCTGCCGTTTTTCGTACGCCGCTTTAAGCCGGTTCATCGCTTCTACCAGTACCGGGCGCGGGCACCCAACGTTGAGTCTCATGTGGCCCTCGCCGCCGGGACCATATTGCGCGCCGGGCGACAGACCAAGCTTTGCTTCATGCACAAAAAAAACGTTTAGCTGTTCATCGCTAAGATTCATCTCTTGTGCGTTCAGAAACAGAAGATACGATGCGCCGCCATACACAATTGAGATTAAAGGGCAGTGCTGTTCAAGTTCACTTTTAACAAATGCCACATTGTCGGCCAGGTAGGCTAATAATTTCTGGTGCCAGTCGCCGCAATGGGTAAAGGCGCTGTAAATGGCTGCCTGCTGTAAGGAATGCGTCTCGGCAAGGTAGCAGTTATCCAGGAAACCATAAAACTGATGGCGTAATTCATCATTTTTAATAATGGCTATTCCGCCCTGGATCGCAGCGGTATTGAAGGTCTTGCTGATAGAGGTCAGCACGATTGATTGGCTGCCTGCCGCTTCGTCGAGAGTAAAAAACGGCAGATGGCGCTTGCCGGGCAGCGTTAAATCACTGTGCACTTCATCAGACAGAATAATGACGCCAGCAAGCTTGCAATAGTGACTGACTTTTTCCAGCGTTTCTCGCGACCACACCATACCGCCCGGATTATGCGGCGAAGGGAAAAGAAACATTTTGCACTGCTTGAGCTTCTCGCTGAAATCATGCCAGTCAAATTCGTAATGACCGTCTTTTTCAATGAGGCGCGTTTGAATCAAATTCCTGCCGCTGGTTTTTACCAGATTAGGATAGGGGTCATATATTGGCGTACAGGTTAAAATGTTATCGCCCGGACGGGTAAGCGCCATTAAAGAAAGTACGATAGTTTTTATAACACCGGGAATAAAATGTAACCAGTGTGGCTTAATGTCAGTATCATACTGTTGTTTATACCAATCGATAACGGACTCTTTCCATTGTGGATAATCCATGTTATAGCCTTGTACCGGCTGTGACACCACCGAACGCAACGTGCTCATGATTGGCTCTGGCGTTACAAAATCCATATCTGCAATCCACAGCGGTAATACATCGGTGGTACCGTACATCTGTTGTAATTGTCCGTATTTACGGCAATTCACATCCCTTGTGACAATATCATCAAACAAAGACATTGCTGACTCCTGGAAAGTCTCTGAAAATAATTTAAGCAACGCAATACAGCGAAGAATGTTTATGTATATCTAATAGATATAGTAATTAACCCTGGTGGTGGTTAATTTTAGCGATTAATAACCTATGACTTTTGCTCCACCATATGCTCTGTAGATTCGTTGGGTTCATATTTAGCAATGCCAATACCGGTTGCTGCCCACAACAAAGCAAAGATAACCCCGCTGTAGCAGAGGATTGCCCATGGCAAATAATCAAGCGTTGCCACGCCCAGCATCGTGGCGCAATAAACACCCGAGGCAGACCAGGGAATAATCGGTTCGACAACGGTTCCGGCATCTTCGGTAGTACGCGAAAGATTCTTTGTCGCAAGCCCTCGTTTTTTGTACTCCTCTTTAAAGGCATCACCACACAGCAGCAATGGCAAGGTCCCATTTGCCGTGCAGGCACAAATGGTGACCGTCGTTACAATTGTGGTAGCCACCAGGCGGAATGTGGATTTCACGCCTTTAGTAAGCGCGTTTATCACGGTGTGTAGAGAGCCTGTCGCACTCATTGCTCCGGCAAAGCTGAAGGCGCTGAAAACGGTAACGAAGCTGCTAAACATTGAAATGGCGCCGCCGCGTTCCAGTAAGCGAGAAACATCGGAAGACAGTGTTGGCAGATTGTCTCCGGTGAGCATCGCGAGCTTAAAGCCGCTGACCACGGATTCACCGACCGAAGATGCGGTAAATTGCTGAAAGACTAATGCCAGAATCATTGAGACGATTGTGGATAAAAAGAGCATCGGGATTGGTGGTCTTTTTGATAGTGAGCCATACAAAACGATGATCGGCGGCAGCAGTAGCAGAATGTTGAAGTGATAAATCTGACCGATAGAGTTCATCAGGCTGGTGATATTTGCCGGCGCGCTGGACGAGGCATCAATGCCCATGCCCATATAGCTGTAAACAACGCAGCAAATAATAAAGCCCGGGCCGGTGGTCCACAGCAGATGGCCGATATGCGAGTACAGGTTTACCCCGGCAGCCAGCGCCGCCATGTTGGTTGAATCAGAAACCGGCGAGAGCTTATCACCAAACCAGCAGCCGGAGACAATAGCGCCAGCAGCAATCGGCAGCGAAACATTCAGGCCAATTGCTACGCCAATCATGGCAATCCCGACGGTGCCGATGGATCCCCAGGAAGTGCCGGTACATACTGAGATCAACGCTCCCAGCATAAATGCTGAAATATAGAAAAACTGCGGATTAATCCATTTCAGACCATAATAAATCATCATTGGAATAGTGCCTGACACCATCCATGCGCCAATTAAGAAACCGATACTGGCGACAATTAATATAACAGGCAGCGCTTCAGATATTTTATTACAAATAGATTGTAGAATGTCATCCCACGTGTAGCCGTGCGCGATGGCGATAAACGAGGCGGTTGCCGTTCCCATCAGGATCATGGGTTCAGCACGAATATTAAAGATAAAATACCCGATGCTAATTCCGCCCAACATGACAACCATCGGTAAAACTGACCAAAAGAAAGACAATGGCTTTCTGTTGTTAGCGGTGCAGCTATTTAATTCCATAATTCCATCCCAATCGTTAATGGTTGAACACGTCAAATAAATACCTGCTACAGGTCACTCATGTCTGAGTAACATAGTTGCCAGAGCTCATGGCTGAACCCTATTTTATTAACTGCAGCAGATTATCTGTTTTGACCTGCTATTCTGGTGCTTATATTTTGGTAGTAAGGTAAGAGAGAGTCTGGCGAATAAATTACCCCTCGGCATAAGGTGAATGATTTCGGCGTTGTTGGCTCAGTTTGCGATACTGCTGCGGCGGCATGCCGACGTATTTATGAAACGAGCTGTAAAAACGGCTGCTGGAGCGAAAACCTGCAATCGTCGCGATATCCAAAATTGTTTTATCCGTGTCGCTGAGTAAAGCCCGCACATGGTTGATACGCATTGCGGTAATGTACTGTTTCATGGTTAGTTGCATCACCCGGTGAAAAATACCCATCGCGTAATTGGGGTTGAGCTTAACGTGTTCGGCAATAGCATCGACCGTGAGTTGTTTGTCGCAATTGGCGGCAATAAACTCCAGCATCTGGCTAACGTAAAATTGTGAATGCCGTGAAATGCTGTTTTTCTGGGTGCGTGACGTCTTGTTACCCAGTACCGGCCGCCAGCCAGCGAGGCTAAATCGCTTGAGCATCAGGGCGATTTCATCAATGGCTAACTGACGAATTTGCTCATTGTCGCTGTTGAGTTCACCCTGCCAACGCTGCACTTCAAATGCGCTCAACTGCTGCGAAACAAGCGAAGTGATCACCATTCCGTGCGTCACGTGGTTAATCAGTTCCCTGTCCAGCGGCCAGGACAAAAACAGATGCATCGGTAAGTTGAAGATGGCCATCTGTTTACAATGCCCGGCATCCGTCAACTGATGAGGTGTGCAGGCCCAGAATAGAGTGATAAATCCCTGTTTGCTCTTCACCACTTCGTCATTGAAAAGGTACTCCACATCGCCATCAAACGGCACATTCACCTCAACCTGACCATGCCAGTGGCTGTAGTTCATGGCCAGCGGCGCCCGCAGCTCGACGTCCATACGCTGATACTCAGAGTAGAGTGCCAGCGGACTTCGCGACTTTTTTTCATAGCTGCGGCACATATGTGGGTCGAGCGGCAGCTGCGGGGTACTTTTTGCCATTATGGGTGGGTTCCTGAATAGTGGATCTGACCATGGGTAGCGCCAAAGCATGAACATAGCTTAACTGAAAAAAAACGCCGTTTTCTCTCCATTTTCGCGAAGTTATTCCCAAAAACTCAGATCCTGTGCCTGCCGCTTGCCGATCTGAGTTAACGGGAAAGGGGAGTTTTAATCTTAAAAACGGTCAGACATAGGAGGCTTTGTTTTACCTGCCGGATGGCGGCGCTGACGCCTTATCCGGCCAACTAAAGCTTGTAAGCCGTAGCCCTGATAAACGAAGCGTCATCAGGCTGTGCCGATCTCCAGCCCTGTTACAGCCTGTTTTTTGCTCTCATCCTGTCCCCTCAATCATGCGTTTTGGTATCCGATTTTACCCCTTGAACCCTAATCTCATGACCGCTGTCACATTTATAACCTGATTTATGAACGATCATGTTCAAAAATTATTTTTAGAGTGATAACGTCAGATTGTGCGAGGTTGATGTCCGCTTGTTACCCAGCTCATGCAATTTTTTATTGCATGAAAACAATTATTTAAAGAAATTCAGGGGGAGCAATGAGTGAAGCCAATTTAGACAGAGTAAGCCAACTGGATGTCCCGGAAGAACAGGGTGCCAGTAAGAAAACGATCCGCAAAGTTATGTTCGCCAGCATTTCAGGAACCGTTATTGAATGGTATGACTATTCGCTGTATGGAGCTGCTGCTGGACTGGTTATCAATAAACTCTATTTTCCGAATCTTTCGCCAACCATTGCCACGCTGGCCGCTTTTTTAACCTTTGCGGTCGGCTTTGTCTCTCGTCCTTTAGGTGGGGTAATTATTGCCCATATTGGCGATCGTTATGGACGTAAACCGGCCTTGATTTTTGCTGTGGTATTAATGGGCATCGCCACATTGGCGTTGGGACTGTTACCCACGTATCACCATATTGGTATTTGGGCGACAATTGCGCTGGTGGTTATCCGCCTGATGCAGGGATTTGGTTCGGGCGCGGAGCTTGCGGGGGCGCAAACCTTTGTTGCTGAATACGTACCGGTTAAACAGCGTGGTTTTTATACCTCGCTGATTAATGCCTCTACCGGGGTCGCTATTCTTCTTTCATCGCTGGCGTTTTTTCTGGTAACGCAATTGCCGGATGAGGCCTTTATGAGCTGGGGGTGGCGCGTTCCATTCTTGTTCTCCATTGTATTGTTTATTGTGGCTATTTATATCCGTAAACATCTGGATGAAACCCCTGAATATGTAAGATCAATGGAAAAAGCTGAAAGTAATAAGAAAACCCAGTCTGTCCCTATTAAAGCGTTGATCGTTAACAGCCCGAAAAACCTCATCTGCGGCTTCTTCAGCCTGGCAGGCCATCAGGCAAATGGGTATTTGCTCAGCGTTTTTAGTATCAGTTATCTGACTAATACGCTGGGGATGGCGAAATCTGAGGGGTTGATGGCGCTGATGATTGCCGTGACGGTCAATACCATTATGACGCCGATAATGGGAAAAATGGCCGATAAATATGGTACTACCGTGGTCTTCTCTTTTGGCGCGATTTTCCTCGGTGCTTTCGCTTTCCCATTATTTTGGTTTCTTGATAGCGGTAATATCGTGCTGGCAACCATCGGAATGTGTATTGCTTACGGTATTGGGCATGGCGCGACGTCTGGGGCGCAAGGCGCATTCCTTGCGAATCTCTTTCCAACTCAGTACCGCTACTCTGGTATCGCTTTATCACGGGAGCTTAACAGCGTTATTTTTGCCGGTTCGACCCCCGTTATTGCCGCAGCGCTTATCACCTTTGGCGATGGTGAGCCAACTCTTTTAATTTGCTATCTCATGTTTTGCAGTTTGTTGACTTTAGTGGCCGTACAAATGGCAAGGGGATTAAAAGAACATCATTAATGGACGTTCAGGGAATAGCGTAAAATTCACTAATGAGGTAAAGATGAAAATTATCATTGCAGAAAATAAAGATATTTTAGGTCAGAAAGCCGCTGAAGCAGGTATCCTTGCCATGCAACAAGCATTGGCTCAGAAAGAACACATTGCCATTATTCTTGCGACCGGTGCCAGCCAATTCCAAATGCTGGAAAATCTCATTCAGGCGGATATTGACTGGTCCCGAGTGACGATTTTCCATCTGGATGAATACATTGGTTTAAGTGACGATCATCCGGCAAGCTTTCGCCGCTATCTGCGTGAACGCGTAGTTGAAAAACTCCCTACATTGAAGCAGTTTGTCGGCGTTAATGGTTCTGCTGAAGATATCGATCTGGAGATTGACCGTCTGAACAGGTTGATCGGCGCACAGGCTATTGATGTTTGCTTCGCAGGTATTGGTGAAAATGGACATCTGGCCTTTAACGATCCGCCAGCTGATTTTACTACCACTGTTCCCTATTTACAGGTTGCACTGGATGATGCGTGCCGCCAGCAACAGTTAGGCGAAAAATGGTTTAGTTGCATAGAAGAGGTTCCGTCCAGGGCTATTTCAATGAGCATAAGCCAGATTATGTGCTCCCAAGTGCTGATCCTAAGTATCCCTGACAGCCGTAAAGCTCAGGCAGTAAAACAGGCCCTGCAAGGCCCTGTGATAAATACGGTTCCAGCCTCTATTGTTCAGCGTCATCCCGCATGCCAGATATTTCTGGATAATGAATCCGCATCGCTAATGACTGAACGGTAAGGGATGAAAGATGAAAGTCACTCCAGGTTTGTTTGATATACAGGTAAATGGGTTTGCCGGCATTGATTTCAATGATGAAAATATTGATGCCGAGATGCTGGACTCTGCGCTAGAAGCTATGCTGAAAACCGGCGTGACCTGCTGTCTGCCAACGCTGATCACAGCATCTAAAGCTGTATTGATGAAACGCTTTCAGGCGCTCGATAAAGCGGTTGCTAACAGTGAGCTCGGTGCGTTAATGGTTCCGGGATATCATCTGGAAGGACCTTTTCTGAACCCGGCAGACGGATATGCCGGGTGTCACCCTGCGGAAGATATGACGCCACCTGACCCCCAGTTCATTGCTGACCTCGAACACGGCCTTTCAAGACCGATTCTGCTGGTCACCTGCGCCCCTGAATTTGATGAAGGAGGGGAATTTGTGCGAGGGCTAGCGGCAAGGGGAAAACGCGTTGCAGTCGGACACTCCAGTATTGGTCATGCCCAGCTTCAGATAGCGGTCAGTGCAGGTATCAGTTTGTGCACACATCTGGGAAACGGTATTCCTCAGGAATTGGCAAAGTTGGATAACACATTACAGGCGCAATTGAGTTGCGATGCGTTACATGCCAGTTTTATTGCTGATGGATTACATATTCCTCCGTTTGCGCTCAAAAACCTGCTACGGGCGAAAACGGTGCCCCGTTCAATTTTGGTAACGGATGCGATGAGCGCTGCAGCCTGTGAACGCCCGGGGATGTACCCTTTTGCCGGGGCAATGGTCGAACGCGCTGAAGACGGTACGGTTCGCCAGCCAGGGGCAAGCAATTTGGCGGGTTCCAGCCTGACGTTGGACAGGGCGGTGCGTAATCTTGTGACCTGGCAACTTGTCGGCTTTGATGAGGCCGTCGCGATGGCGAGCGTTCACCCCATGCAATTTATGCAAAAAACCATGGCGCACCACCAGTGTGCAAACATGGAGAGCAGAATCATTTGGGATGAAAACAATACCGTTATTGAATGCCGCATTGGCACTGCCTTAAGCAGGTGCTTTCATTAAAAAACGGGGCAGCAATGCCCCTGTAACATTCTTACCGTCTTTTCCTTATCTAGTAATATCCCTCAACGTTGTAACTCTTTGTTCCTGCTCATATGAAAAGGTAAATCAGGGTTGATCGATGCGTTGCCTTTCTGGATACTTCGTCAGGTAGCTCTGATGACAACATGTGCCTCTGCAGAGTTACTGTGGGGGAATGCGGCAAACTTCCCGGTCTGAACCCGAAACGTGTTAATAAGAGCATGAATAATAAACGCACAATAGACTTTCTTACCCATTTACCGATTACCCGCGGCTTGCTCAATGATAAGGAACGCGTGTTTCTTGCGGTTCTGAAGGGTGAGGTTAAAACCCGAAGTGAAGCCACGAAACGATTGAAGATTCGTTCAACGACGATCTCTGACTATGTGGCTGAACTTCTGGAGGCTCGCTTGTTAACGGAAGAACCCAGCGAGCATGTCGGACGAGGGAGGCCATCATTGACGCTTGGCGTCAATGCCAACAGAGTGGTGACGATTGTTTTTCAGGTGATTAGTCAGTCAGTGCACACATTTATGGTCAACCTGGCGGCGCAGATTATTGCACATGAGCATACCGAGGCGCCTCCTGGCAGCGACAATAAGGCTCTGGAAGCTATTTTTCGTCATCTTTATAACGACATTATTGCCAGGCGACCTGAAGATGCAGAAATAGCAGGCATTGTCTTTTCGCTGGGTGGGGTTTTTGATCGGACCACGAATCGCTGGATCCACACCTCTCGCTGGCCCAGGATGCACAACCTGGATATCAGCGCTGTTTTTCCAAAAGAAAGCGACTCAATCACGCTTTCTCGCACGCTGGACAATGAGCTATTGATTCATCTGCTCCAGCAAGATGAAAGTACATTGCTGTTACACTGGGGATACGGTGTTGGTTTTGCGTTTGGTCAGTCCGGGGACAATATTGTCGAAGGGGGGTATGCTTTTGGCGAAATTGGTCACTGGCATATCTCAGGACAAAATGCACCTTGCCACTGTGGACAAAAAGGGTGTCTGGAAACGGTTGCAGCGCTGTGGTCAATCGGACACGAAGTGCTCGGAAAAGAGTTTCAGGCGGGTGATGATGAAGAGAATATTGCTACTCTTCTGGCATCAAAGGATCTGGCAGATAACCCAGCAATACAGCAAGCGATTGATCAGATGACAACCGCAGCTTCAAACGTTTGTCGCGTATTCTTTCCTAAAAAGCTGATTGTTTCTGGCCCTTTCGTTAAAAATACCGGTATTTGGCAAGCGTTTTGCGCAGGGTTTGAGCAACAAAACAGCTTCTTTGGGCAGACGATCCAGCAATTGTCCGTTAGTCAGGTTAGCCGCGATCTCGGTGTCTACGGTGCGGCGATACCCATACTCGAACAAGGGCTCGCAAAGCTGTTACAGTGAAGACGCATTTCTTCATGGCCCGATCTGAATTTGCTCGAGAATTGTGCGGAGTAGCTGAATAGCGCGCCAGATGTCATCCTCTGTGTCACCATCCCACTCAGGAATGGTGACCAGTTCGGATTTAAACTGTTTCATCAGGATGTGCGCATCAGCAATCTCATCCCGACCGCAGCCCGTAGCAATGCGCGATATCGATTCTGCGGACAGGCTGGAGTAAGGGGTGAACTCCTCACGCTCTGCGCTGATAAGCTTTTGTATTTTTCGCATGATACGTACGTGCTCAGAGTCTCTAAATCAACCGTTTAATTGAATTTTCCAGAGAAAATAATACAGGGTGTTCTAAACCGCAAAAATGAGAGGGTTTGTTGTTTTTATTTGCTATAACAGGAAAAACATAAATAACTTTATTTTTAGGGCAATATATATTTTTATATGGTTTAACACTTCGCTGTTTAATGGTCTGGCTTGTTGACAAATTCCCATGCGGTTTAATTTTCCGGGATAAGCCTTGTAAAATAGAAGAATATACGGCACGTAGTCCACTCTGTGATTTTTTTATACTCAGCGTACTGATTATTTTAACTTTTTCATTAAGAATGAGCCGTGATACATGAAAGGTTTGTCCTACATGTGTAGGAATATTCTCTTTGCTGCGTGTTAATGATTTGATGTCCGCTAAGTATCAAAGTTTAAATTTTGTAAACCAAAATGTTATTTTCATGATTTATTCACTTGAATTATGAAAAAATCATAAAATACGCGCATGGCTATGTTAGAATTTGCGTCCTGAGTCTAATGATATATAAATCAATAATATTGCAGACTCACCTGCTCTATAGCCATCGCCTCTCTTTATTTATCGGGATTCTTAAACGCAATGAACGCGATAATCGTTGACGATCACCCATTGGCTCGCATAGCCATCCGCAACTTACTCGATACAAATGGTATTACCGTAACCACCGAGCTCGACTGCGGGGATCACGTGGTTCAAACCGTTGAAAAAACGAAACCGGAACTGCTGATTGTTGATGTGGATATACCGGGTATTAGCGGCATTGAAGTGCTGGAGCAGTTGAGAAAGCGGCACTATGCTGGTGTAATCATTATCATTTCAGCTAAAAATGAATATTTTTACGGTAAACGTAGCGCCGAATATGGCGCCAACGGATTTGTGAGTAAAAAAGAAGGTATGAATAATATTCTTGCCGCCATTGAAGCCGCTAAAAATGGTTACAGCTATTTCCCTTTTTCTCTTGAGCATTTTACGGGTTCATCTGTCAGCGAGCAGGATAAGCTTGATACATTGTCGACCCAGGAAATGAGAGTGTTGCGTTATATTCTCAACGGTATGGATTACAGCACAATTGCCAGCAAAATGAACATCAGCAATAAAACCGTAAGTACCTATAAAAGTCGTTTGATGGAGAAATTAGATTGCTCATCATTAATGGAAATATATGATTACGCGCAGAGAAATAAAATAGGATAGAGTAATGCTGGAACGCTTGTTTATTTTTTTGATGGTCATATTTACCATCGGGGTGTCTACGGATGTAAGCTCTGCCCGGCAAGTTAAGCTGAAAAGTAACTATAGTACCTCTGTACAAAATATCAGTCTGAACAGGGAAGAAACGAACTGGTTAGCGCATAAAAAAACCTTGGTTGTTGGCACCTGGTTACCGGAAGTCTCCCCCATTGTTTACCAAAATAGTGGGGAATATTACCGGGGAGTCAATGCGGATTATCTTGCGCTAATGCAAAAGAATCTCAATCTAAAAATTGTTATAAAGCAGTATGATAATGAGCAAGAAGCACTGGCCGCGCTCGCCAGTAACGATGTCGATACGCTGATAACCCAGCTTTCAAGGCGCCAGGATGTCGGCGGGAATTTATTGCGCACTTCGGCATTGCTGACAACGTGGCCGACGCTTGTGACCTCGCTAAAAAACACCATGCTGCCGCTGACCACGGACCATCAGGTTAGCGTCGCGTGTGTGCGTGATTGTCCTTTCCTTGATGTTATCCAGGATGCTTTTCCTGATGCTAAAGTCTCATTTTACGATGACGAATATCAGGCCATGGCATCGGTTGTGAATGGTGATAGCCAATATTACATTGGTAACAATATCACCAGCAGTCATTGTATCTCCCGATATTTTTCACAATCACTGGTTATTACGCACTACTTTGATAAACAAGAGCAATATAATTATTTTGTGGTTAAGGAAGAACAGCCGGTATTAAGAAATATTCTTGATGATTTCATTACATCAATCAGCAATGAAATTCATATGCAGGTCATGCAGAACTGGCTGAACCGCGGCAACCTGGCCTATCTGAATGCGCCGATTCCATTCACCGATCGGGAGAAAGCGTGGCTGAAGAAAAAACATACTATTCGTATTTTAATCAATCCAGATTACCCGCCCTATACGCTTGTTGATCGCAGTGGTGAATTACGCGGTATCCTTGGCGATTTGCTGAATATTATTCATCTGCAAACGGGGCTTGATTTTGAACCCGTTTTAGCTGATTCGAAAAGTGAACAGATGAAAAAAATAAGCGGCGAACAATGGGATATGTATCCCACCATCACCCTGACTAATCAAAATCAGCGCAATTCGACCTTTAGCGATCCGCTGATGAATGTCGCATTTGTGATTATCACTTCCCGCGAGGAAACGGCCGACTCGCTACTGAATAAACCGATCCGTATTGCGTTGCCCGCTGGACATGTGTTGGAAAGTGACCTGAGACAACGCTACCCCAAGGCCACCTGGGTGGATGCCGATACTGGTAGCGTCGCGATGACTATGCTCAGGGATGGCAAGGTTGACGCGGCAATCGCTACCGAATTGTCGGCAAGGTACATGGTCGATCATGACTACCAGAAAAATATGCACTTTTTTAGGCTTCCTGATATGCCGGGTGCCTCGGTAAGTTTTGCGGTCTCTCCTCACGAGCCCATGTTGAAGTCCGTAATGGATAAAGCGCTGCAGGCCATACCGCCACGTGAAATTTTGCAGATGACGGAGAAGTGGTCGAAAATTTCCAATACGCAGGTCGATATCTGGAGCCGATATAGCAAACAGTTCTATCAACTGGTGGTGTTTGCGCTGCTGCTGATAGCGATTAGCCTGATCTGGGGGATCTCACTTTCGCGTGAGGTCAATAAAAGAAAGCAATCGCAGCGTCTGCTGGAAGAGCAGCTCCATCTTAAAGAAGCATTGTCTCAAGAGCTGGAAATCGAAAAGAACAAAGCAATTGAAGCGACCAAGGCCAAAAGTCGTTTTCTTGCGAGCATGAGCCATGAATTACGTACCCCTGTAAGCTCGATTGTGGGTTTTCTGGAATTACTATCGAGTTCAGAACTCAGTCCGGCGCAGCGAAAGGAGGCGATAGCCCTTACCGGGGCGACGGCCCAGTCATTACTTGGGCTGATTGGTAAGATTCTGGACGTGGATAAGATTGAGTCTGGTAAATACCAGGTTGTTCCTCAATGGACGGATCTCTCGCAGCTCATTGAATTGCAGTGTCACTCTTTCGATGCCTTAGCCAGACAGAAGGGCATTACGCTTGCCTGCGTTAGCCAGTTGCCGGCGAACGAGCGGGTCTTTGTCGATCAGCAGGCTTTACGGCAAATTCTCACCAATCTGGTGGGTAATGCGCTGAAGTTTACCGAGCAGGGCAGTATTCACGTGACGGCCCGTTTGACGCCTGACGAGGAGAATCACGGCAACCTGACCATCGCTATTAGCGATACCGGTTGTGGGATTAGTGAAGAGGAGCAGGCTGGGCTATTTCATCGTTATGCTCAGGGGCGCAGCGGGCGTCAACAAACGGGTTCCGGTCTGGGGTTATTTATCTGCAAAGAGCTGGTGACGCTGATGGGTGGTACGCTTGAACTGATGAGCGTACCGTCGCAAGGAACCACGTTTACCATCACGTTGCCGGTTGAGACTGCCCGACAGTCAGTTGTACCGGATGGCGACACGCCAGGCGCTCTGTTGCCGCTACCGTGCCTGTCTATTTTAATAGCAGATGATAACCCGACCAATCGTCTGTTGCTTAAGCGACAGTTGAACGCCATTGGTTACAGCGTGGATGAAGCGTGTGATGGCGAGGAGGCCGAAGCCAAACTGGTTAAAAAATCATACGACCTGTTGATAACCGATGTGAATATGCCGAAGAAGGACGGGTTTGATCTCGCGGCTTCATTGCGTCGTCAGCAGCCTCATTTACAAATATGGGGGCTAACGGCCAGCGCGCTCCCGCAGTCACGCGATCGGTGTCTGCAAAATGGGATGAATTTGTGTCTATTTAAGCCCGTGTCGATTAAGACGCTGACGCATGAACTGAGCAAAATCGAAACCGGTTATTCGTCTCCTTGTTCGATCCGACATCTGAAATTCAATGTTCTGACGGAAAATACCGGCGGCGATCGTGCATTAATGAATGAGATACTCGAAACATTTCGCGAGGCAACGCTCAGCGATTTACAGGCGGCCGGAAAAGCCGTTTTGCAAGATGAACCTCAGCTGTTTTTGCGGGCTCTTCACCGGTTGCATGGTTCGGCGCAAATTCTGGGTATTACTGCTCTTCAGACGCTGTGTGAACCTTTTGAATCTATGCGACATGACTGTCTTCCTTTGGCTGTACGCCAGGAAGCATTACAGAAGATTGTTGCGGTCATGCGGGAAATTGAGATTGAGATCGACAGTCTGATTAGCCATTAACCCCCCCGATCGGGTAGCCGTAGCTGCCCGATCGGGAGAGAAAGTCCTGGTTCAACACTCCGTAGTGCTGAGTATTACTGGCCTGCGCCCAGCATCTCGCTATCGATAACAATGCCTTCTTCAGCACCCTTTAACACAAGGTTTGCCTCGTAGTATTTACCAGAAGACAGCAGTTTTTGTGCGCTGGCAACGGCTTTACGAGTCTGATTTAAAGGCATCAGGTATTGAGTCTGAAGTACGTTGATACCCGCCAGCTGTAAGGTATCCACCGCACCTTTCCAGTCGCCTTTGGCCATTTTACCATTCGCTGTATTGATAGCGGATTCTTTGGCTGGAGTGGCAATGTAGTCTTCTGACAGCGCGACAGTCGCGTTAATAATCACGTACTGATCGTCAATCATTTTGGCTTTAGGCGCAGTTTTTACAAATTTCGCCCAGTCGTGGCTGTCACCTGCCAGCAGGGAAGCGGCGTCGTCGGTTAATTTTTTAGCACTGTCAGGCTGTCCATGAAACAGGGCCAGACGGGCAAGCTGAATATCACGCATCGCATTTGCACCTTGCACCGCGACCTGCATAATATCGGCAGCTTCTTTTTGTACATTGGCTGTAGCGGTTTGTGCCGGAGTGGTAGTGGTCGCTGCCAGTACCGGAGCTGAACCCATCATGGTTGCAAGCAGACCCGCAAGAATAATCTTTTTCATTACTTTCTCCTGAATAAAGTTGGCATATGTCACCAAACGAAATAAGCATATTAAATAAATTAAAAGAGTGGAATCAGAGCCAGGATAGAATAATGAGCGTTTAATCCTACAGGTGTCAGACGTCTGACGCGTGTAGGATTATACGGATAACGGCATTCCTTTTATCTTATATACGAACGCTGAGTGAAAGTCTTATCATTTCATTGTAAGTAATATGTATTAAGCGAGAGTTATTCTTTAATTAGCAGGTTACATTGCGTTTCTATGTAACGGAGGATGTATGTTTGTTTTTAATCAGCGTAGCCTGAAAGCGTTTAATGAAAAAACACTAACTCATTATAAGAGACACGCCACAATCATGGCGGTGCTGTTGTTGGTTTGTGGCATCTGCTGCTTAATCTATCCAATCGCTGCGGGTGTTTACTTAAGCTACGCAACAGGTTTTATGTTTCTGGTGTGTGGTTTCTATTCTATCTATAGCTTGTTTAGCTCTGGTAAAAAGCAGTTGAAAGCCAAATTTACCTATGCCTTTTTTGCTATCGCGTGGTTACTGCTGGGATACTGTTTCCTCGAGAATCCTGTGATAGGCATGAATTCATTGGCAATGGTTTTTTGCTGCCTGTTTATTCTTGGCGGTATTTTTCGTGTTGCTTCCGGTGTCAAAATGTTCCGCAGTCCGGGTTATGGATGGAATATTTTTATCGGTATTTTTGATCTGCTTATTGCAGCCGTGTGGCTGAATATGGATCCCGACAGGTCATATGTGTTTACCTCAATATTTATTGGCGTTGAGATGATCTTTAGTTCTTTAGCTTTTATCAGTCTGCGCAGAAATACGACGTTGGTAGAAACTGATAAACTCGCCGATAAAAATTAATGCTACCTCTGGAGTGCATTGTGAATATTAAATTGGTTGTTTCTGCAGTTATTCTTATGACTTCTGTTATGGCGCCGATGAGCCGTGCTTTTGCTACGCAGGCAACGGAAGCTGCGCCACAGGATATGACCTGTAAAGAATTCGTTGATATGAGTCAGCAATACAAGACGGCAATTGCCTTTGTGATTGTTAATAAAAATTCGGACTTTAAAGGTGATGATTATGTTCCACTGCATCAGGTGGAAACGGAAGCTGTACCGAAAATGGTTAAAATGTGTCATCAGCATCCGAATATAAAACTGGGTGAACTGGCTGTAAATCTGAAAGGTTCCGGTCTGCACTATTAATTAACCGTTTTGATAGCCTGGCATTAGTTAGAATTGACAACCTCTGTACCTACCCCAGTTGTTCCCCTACAAGAAAATACCCGTGTAATGTTTACCTTGCTAGCCACGAGAAACTCGCTGGATAGCAAGGCCCGCTAATGACCGTAGATCTGACAAACAAAGTCCTATCCCTGGGATAAGATCCCAGGGATAGGACAACGAGTCAGCGTCGGGCTTTAAATCGCGCCAGCATGTTTTCAACGAGAACAAAGAATAGCGGGACAAAATAGATAGCCAGCACGGTTGCGGCCAACATCCCACCGATAACCCCCGTACCGACGGCATTTTGCGCGCCAGAGCCTGCGCCGTCGCTTATTGCCAATGGAATAACCCCCAGGATGAAAGCCAGTGAGGTCATTAAAATAGGACGTAAGCGCATTTGCGCGGCCTCCACCGCGGCTTCAAGCGGTGCTTTTCCTTCGTTTTGCATAATCTCGACGGCGAACTCGACGATCAGAATGGCGTTTTTAGCCGACAGCCCCATGGTGGTGAGTAGCCCGACCTGGAAGTAAACATCATTGCTCAGACCGCGCAGATCGGTAGCCAGCAAAGCGCCGACCACCCCGATTGGCACAACCAGCATCACCGAGAAGGGTATCGACCAGCTTTCATACAGCGCCGCTAGTGCCAGAAACACGACGATTAGCGAAATGCCGTACAGCATTGGCGCCTGGTTTGTGGACAGCGCTTCCTGATAAGACAGACCTGTCCAGGCATAGCCAACGCCTGCGGGCAGTTTATTAATCAGCGACGCCATAAATTTCATTGCATCGCCGCTGCTTTTTCCTTCGACCGGCTGGCCGAGAATTTCCATTGCAGGCTGACCATTGTAGCGTTCAAGGCGGGGGGAGCCGTAGGTCCACTCGGTGGATGAGTAAGCGGAAAGCGGCGTCATTGCGCCAGAGGCATTACGTACGTACCAGTGATTGATATTGTCCGGCAACATACGAAACGGCGTATCGGCCTGTACATACACTTTTTTAACGCGCCCCTGGTTCAGGAAGTCATTGACATAGCGGCTACCAAACGCGGTGGAGATGGTCTGATTGATATCCGATAACGCAACGCCCATGGCTTCTGCCTTCCTGGCGTTGACGTGAATGCGGAACATCGGCGTATCTTCCAGACCGTTCGGACGCACCCCGTCAACCTCTCCTGACGACTGGCTGGCCAGCGCCAGAAGCTCGTTTCGGGCCTGCATCATTTTTTCATGCCCAAGGTTACCGTTATCCAGCAGCTCCATATCAAAGCCTGAAGCGGTCCCCAGTTCCGCGACTGCGGGTAAATTAAACGGATAAACGACGGCGTTATTAATGGTGCTTAAGGCCATCATCGCCCGTCGAATAATGGCGGTAACCGAGTTTTCCTCGCCAACGCGTTCTGACCAGGGCTTCAGGCTGATAAACGCCAGACCGTTGTTTTGCCCCTGACCGCTGAAGCCAAATCCGCCGACGGTGAAAACCGAAGCGACGTTTTTCTGTTCTTTCGTCAGATAGTAATCCGTTATTTCTCCGAGCACTTTGCTGGTGTTCACCATCGTTGAGCCGGAAGGTAATTGCGCCGTGGTCATGAATACCCCCTGGTCTTCTTCTGGCAAAAATGAGGTCGGGGTGCGTGAAAACAGCACGATCATGCCCGCGCCAATCACCAAATACACGACCATGTAACGGCCCGTGCAACGGAGAAGTTTACGGGTGCTGTCCGTGTAGTGCTGAGTACATTTCTCCATGAAGTGATTGAAACGGGTAAACAGAAAATGTGTGTTTGCTTTTTCTCCCTCATGGGATTTCAACAGCATGGCGCAAAGTGCAGGCGTCAGGCTCATCGCCACAAACACCGACAGCAGCATCGAGGAGATTAAGGTGATAGAAAACTGGCGGAAAATCTCCCCCGTCGCTCCGCTCATAAATGCCATCGGCATAAATACAGCGGATAACACAACGGCAATACCGATCAGCGCTCTCTGGAGCTGGCCCATCGCTTTATGCGTCGCCGCTTTTGGTGACAAATGTTCTTCGGCAATAATGCGTTCTACGTTCTCAACCACCACGATAGCATCATCGACTAACAACCCTATCGCCAGCACCATGCCAAACATCGTGAGTGTATTAATCGAAAAACCGGCGACGTCGAGTATTGCAAAGGTGCCGAGGATAACTACCGGAACGGCGATTGTGGGGATAAGTGTTGCACGAAAACTCTGCAAAAACAGGTACATGACGAGGAATACCAGAGTGATTGCCTCGATCAATGTATGAAAAACGCCCTGAATCGAAATCTCGATAAACGGCGTGGTGTCATAGGGATAAACGGTTTTCATACTGGGCGGAAACCAGGCCGATAATCTGTTCAGCTCTTGTTTGACCGCCTGGGACGTTTCCAGGGCATTGGCGCCAGCGGCAAGTTTAATCGCAATCCCGGCGGCGGGTTTGCCGTTGTAACGTGCAACCGTGGCATAATTTTCCGCACCCAGTTCAATTCGTGCGACATCGCGCAGCAGAACCTGGGAGCCGTCTTGCTGGACTTTGAGGAAGATCTGGCCAAATTCATCGGTAGTTTGCAGGCGCGTCTGGACGATGATCGACGCATTTAGCTGCTGATCGGCTGACTGAGGCATGCCCCCCAGTTGCCCGCCGGATATCTGATTGTTCTGAACTTTGAGTTGGGTAATAACATCTTGCGGGGTGAGGTTATACTTGTCGAGCTTTTGCGGATCCAACCAGATGCGCATGGCGTATTGCGAACCAAACAACTGTACGCTTCCCACCCCGGCAGTGCGGCTTAGCGGGTCTTTAATATTTGAAGCCACATAGTCGGCAATATCATATTGGCTGAGACTGTTATTATCAGAGATAAAGCCGGCGACCATTAAGATGTTGCTGCTGGATTTATCAACGCTTATCCCTTGCTGCTGTACCTCCTGCGGCAGGGAAGGCATCGCCAGCTGTAATTTATTCTGTACCTGAACCTGCGCAATATCGGGTGACGTACCCGTTTTGAAGGTCAGGATAATCGAGGCATTACCTGCCGCATCGCTGGTGGATGACATATACATCAGGCCATCAAGACCATTCATATTCTGTTCAATCACTTGCGTCACGGAGTCTTCAACGGTCTTTGCGTCTGCCCCTGGGTAAGCGGCGCTGATGGTGATGGTCGGGGGAGCAATTTGTGGATACTGGGCGACAGGCAGGTTCGTTATCGCGATACCGCCCGTAAACATCATGATAATGGCGAGTACCCAGGCGAAAACCGGGCGCTCAATAAAAAAGTTGGCCATGAAGAAAGTGTCCTTAATGCCTGAAATATTACTGTTCAGTTACCGCGTCAGGTGTGTTCAGTTTTGAAGGGAGGACCCGGGCTTTGATTCCCGGACGAATCCTTTGTAGTCCGGACACAATGACCCGATCGCCAGGGCGTAGTCCCGCGGTCACTAGCCATTGATTGCCAACGGCCTTCACGGCGTTTATTTCACGCAGTTGCACCACGTTTTCCGGGTCAAGGATCAGCGCGGTGGCTTTTCCTTGTTCGTTATGCGTAATCCCTTGCTGGGGAACCATCAACACGTTCTGCTGACTGCCTTCGTCCAGCAGCGCCGTGACGTACATGCCGGGTAAAATTTCACCCTCAGGATTGGGAAATACGGCGCGCAGGGTCACCGAACCGGTGGTCTCATCAACGGCGGGATCGGAAAACTCAAGCGTACCGGTATGGCGATAGGGCTTGCCGTTTTCCAGCATCAGTTCAACCGGAATTTTGACTTGTTGTTGGGCGATTTGGCCGTTGGCTTTCTCTTCTTTCAGGCGCAGGAAGTCTTGTACTGACTGGGTTAAATCAACATAAATCGGATCCAACCGTTGAACGGTGACCAGCGCATTTTCCTGATTGGCAGTGACCAGGGCACCCACGGTCACGGAGGATTTACCGCTGATGCCCTCAATTGGCGAGGTGACATTGGCATAGCGCAGGTTGATAGTGGCTTGCTCAAGCTCCGCTTTAGCAACGGCGACATTGGCCTGTGCTTCATTAAGCTGTGAGCGCGTCGTGTCGTAGTCCTGGCGGCTGACGTAATTGGATTTTATTAACGCTGACTGCCGATTTAATGTCAGACGTATGTTATTGGCCGTCGCCATTGCCTTAGCCAGCGCACCTTTGGCTGAATCCAGTCGCGCCTGCAGCGGGGCAGGATCAATTTGATACAGTGATTCTCCTTTGCTGACTTTATCTCCTTCAATAAAGTTGCGCTTTATGATGATCCCCCCAACCTGAGGGCGAATTTCGGCGATCTCAAATGAAACTGCGCGGCCCGGAAGTTCACTTTTAATATTCACTGAGGAGGGCGCTAAGGTAACAACGCCGACCTCGGGCGCCATGGCGGTGGTTTTTACTGCAGGTTTATTATCGCAGGCGGTGATGATGGCGCTACTAAAGAATAATGGTATCAACAGTAAGCATTTTCTGTTCATTGTAATCCCTGAATAATGTGAAAACACAAAGGTTCTTTTATTGCATGCAGGGTGGGGGAATTGTCGGTAAATAACAAAAGATGGTCAGGCATGAGAAGGGTAAAGCCCATTTCTTCGCTAAAGAATTAGCGGTTAAAAATTATATGTAACAGGAAGAATACATGTTAAGCGAAGGATCTCATGAAGCTGGATGGCGCAATTAGATAAACGCGAGTTGATGTGGTGGGCGTTGGTTAGCGCCCGACTCCGGAATATATTAGCGCCATCTTACTACTGGGATTATTTCACTAGCTCCGGAGTTACCTGAGTTACTGTGTTGGCGTAGTAGGGGCCTCCCCACATGGGTTCAGGCCAGAACGCGCCATAGCCGTAATCCCACATATTATAGGTGGTGTTGACAGACTCAGTTAAATGCCAGACCTGAATACCCTGTAAATCAACTTTAACAAAGTTATACGGGACCTTGTTGATGAATCCTGACTCATCTCCTTGAATTGTTCCCAAAATAGTCACGAAATGGTTTCTGTAGTTTACCGGATCGAGAAAACCTTTCTGCTGGGCAAGAATTCGTCCCTGATAGCTCGCGTCTATTTGTGGCTTAGCAGAGTCGTTCAGTGGCAAAACGGCGATTTCCAGTAACGTATCCGTTTTGGTGTTAATCACATTGATGACTTTACCACCAAAGCGGGCCTGTTGACCGGTATATAATCCCGGCTGGTTATGCACGGAGATAAAGTTTTTTTGTATATCAGGTTGATTATTACCTTTGATATTCTCAGGAATGGCGGCACATGATGCCAGGGTGAAAGCAAGGGCAATAATCATCAACCCTTTTGTATTTTTCATTTTACTTTCCTGCTTAAAAAAGACAGGGCTATAGTAAACCTTTGCGTATTATTGTCAGCACACGCATTGTTGATTATCTAAAATTAATATAATTGTAGCTCATGGTAATAACGGATTGTATTTTATCTGGCCGCTGAATGATGGCGATATTTTCAACGACCATAAAAGCAACGCGTGCAATTGCTCTTGCGCCTCACGCTGGGGGTGTTAATAAAGCGGGCGATCAATTTGCTGACCGCTATTACCCGACGGAATGACCGCGTTCATTACTCCCGTCACCCAGACGGTAAGCCAGCGCCACCACTAGCGACTGCACCAGGCACAGCGTTGCTGACTGGGAGCGAAACGCGTCAACCTGTGCCTCCTTCACCACAAAGCAGAGATCGCTGAATGTTGCCAGCGGGCTTATCTGGCTGTCGGTAATGACAATCTGGCGCGCGCCTGCATTGGCCGCGGTTTCGCTGACCATCACCGTTTCTTCCGCATAGGGCGAGAAGCTGATCGACACGACGATATCACGCGCTTTGATGCGGTTAATCTGCTCGCGCAGCATCCCGCCCATTCCATCGAGCAAAATAGGGCGACACTCAAGATGGCTCAGGGCATAGGTGAGATAGGCCGCCACGCTAAACGAACGACGCAGACCGGCGATGTAGATGGTGTCGGCTTCAGCCAGTAATTGTACCGCGCGTTCCAGCATTTCTGGTTCGGCACGGGCTGCCAACTGCTGTAGGGCCTGAGTATTCGAACGGGCGAATTCCTGCAAGATATCGAGCGGCGTTTCCGGCACGGCTTCGCTTTCCATCTCACGGAACAGGCGTGCGCGGTCGCTGTAGCTGGCAGTTTCCTCCACCAGATTCATACGAAACAGCTGTTTCATTTCGTTAAAGCCGGTGAAATCAAAAGCATTGGCAAAGCGGATCAGCGTCGAGGGAGGCACTCCGGCACGTTCGGCAATGACGGCAACCGTATCAAAGGCCACGCTATTTGTATTATCCAGCACATAGCGGGACACCTGCTGCAGCCTTTTGCTCAGGCCATCGTAGCGATCGCGGATCTGCTGCTGCAGCTCGTTCAGGCTGGTTGCTGTCGTCATTTTACCTCCTGTTGCATAGTTTTATGATTCTAAACGCAAAACCGCGTCTTTGAAATGTCACGCATTCATCTGGCCGTAAAAACGAAACAAAAGCTCCAGTCTAATCGCTTGCTGAAACATTCTGCCAGTACACGTTAATCATGCGATTCCGCTTGTTAACATAAAAATCCATCCTTGATCACATTAATCATTATTTATTTTATTTCAACTTAAAATGGAATGTTTGTTTCATATATAGTACACAGATAACAGTGTTCAGGTAACAGTCACGTATCAACAGCGAGAGGTTAAGGATGGAGACAGTAGCGAATTTTATCCACGGCGAATGTGTCACCGGTTCAGGCCAGCGCGTTCAGGCAATCTTCAACCCGGCCACCGGCGAGCAGATCCGCCAGGTGGTGATGAGTACGACACAGGAAACCGAGCAGGCCATTGCGGCAGCGCACGACGCATTCCCCGGGTGGGCGCGCCATTCTCCGTTAAAACGTGCGCGAGTGATGTTCCGCTTTAAGGCGCTGTTGGAAGAAAACATGGAGAGGCTGGCTCGCATCATCAGCGAAGAGC
>OJIU01000084.1_pt1 | contig 69603 bp, 50 predicted proteins | sample 1595961 | NCBI WGS metagenome assembly OJIU01 (sample SAMEA4350144, study PRJEB24818) | metagenome | biome: human; feature: gut; material: faeces | place: Denmark | collected 2013-09
GTGTGAAGCTGCTGTGGGGAACGGCAAACTGCTTCACCAACCCACGCTACGGCGCGGGCGCGGCCACGAACCCGGATCCGGAAGTGTTCAGTTGGGCCGCCACGCAGGTGGTTACGGCTATGGATGCCACGCATAAGCTCGGCGGCGAAAACTACGTTCTGTGGGGCGGTCGTGAAGGCTATGAAACACTGTTGAATACCGATCTGCGTCAGGAACGTGAGCAGATTGGCCGCTTCATGCAACTGGTGGTGGAACACAAACACAAAACCGGTTTCCAGGGCACTTTGCTTATTGAACCGAAACCGCAGGAACCGACCAAACACCAGTACGACTACGATGCGGCGACCGTGTACGGATTCCTCAAGCAGTTCGGTCTGGAAAAAGAGATCAAACTGAATATCGAAGCCAACCACGCCACGCTGGCAGGCCACTCGTTCCATCACGAAATTGCTACCGCCATCGCGCTGGGTCTGTTTGGTTCTGTCGATGCCAACCGTGGTGACGCACAGCTGGGCTGGGATACAGACCAGTTCCCTAACAGCGTCGAAGAGAATGCACTGGTGATGTATGAAATCCTGAAAGCGGGCGGCTTCACCACCGGCGGCCTGAACTTTGATGCCAAAGTGCGTCGTCAGAGTACCGATAAATACGATTTGTTCTATGGTCATATTGGCGCGATGGATACCATGGCGCTGTCGCTGAAAATTGCGGCCCGTATGATTGAAGACGGTGGTCTGGATCAACGCGTGGCTAAACGCTATGCCGGTTGGAATGGTGAGCTGGGCCAGCAAATTCTGAAAGGACAGATGACGCTGACGGAAATTGCGCAGTACGCTGAGCAACACAACCTGGCGCCGGTGCACCAGAGTGGTCATCAGGAATTGCTGGAAAATCTGGTAAACCATTATTTGTTCGACAAATAACGGATCTCTGAGAACGTCGGTAAGCCCGGTCAGCTCGCGCTACCGGGCCTTTCTTTAAGGAACGATGCCCTATGTATATCGGGATAGATCTAGGTACATCAGGCGTAAAGGCTATTCTGCTCAATGAGCAGGGCGATGTGGTCGCTTCGCACACGGAGAAACTCACCGTCTCGCGGCCTCATCCGTTATGGTCTGAACAAGACCCTGAGCAGTGGTGGCGGGCAACGGATCGTGCGGTGACAGCGCTGGGCCAGCAGCATTCACTTCGCGAAGTGAAAGCGCTGGGGATTGCCGGACAAATGCACGGCGCCACGCTACTGGACGAGCAACGGAAGGTATTGCGTCCAGCTATCCTGTGGAATGATGGACGCTGTGCTGAAGAGTGCGTGATGCTCGAGAACCTGGTTCCGCAGTCGCGCGCCATCACCGGCAACCTGATGATGCCTGGCTTTACCGCGCCAAAGCTGCTGTGGGTGCAGCGCCACGAACCGGAGATTTTCAGCCGGGTTGATAAAGTCCTGCTGCCGAAAGATTACCTGCGCCTGCGTATGACCGGCGATTTTGCCAGCGATATGTCTGATGCGGCAGGTACGATGTGGCTGGATGTCGCGAAGCGTGACTGGAGTGATGTCATGCTGGCCGCCTGTAAGCTGACTCGTGCGCATATGCCTGCGCTCTATGAAGGCAGCGGTATTACCGGAACATTGTTGCCAGAGGTCGCCCACGCCTGGGGTATGCAGGAGGTTGCGGTGGTTGCCGGCGGCGGCGATAACGCGGCGGGAGCAGTGGGTGTGGGCATGATGAATGCCGGTCAGGCGATGTTATCGCTGGGTACTTCCGGGGTCTATTTTGCGGTCAGCGACGGCTTTCTCAGCAAACCGGAAAGCGCAGTCCACAGCTTTTGCCATGCCTTGCCTGAACGATGGCATCTGATGTCCGTGATGCTTAGTGCGGCGTCCTGCCTGGACTGGGCGGCAAAATTAACCGGACTGGCGAGCGTTCCTGCGTTGATTGCTGCTGCGCAAGTGGCGGATGAACACGCTGAGCCGGTCTGGTTTTTACCCTATCTGTCCGGGGAACGTACGCCGCACAACAACCCACAGGCAAAGGGCGTATTTTTCGGTCTGACGCATCAGCACGGGCCGGCGGAACTGGCGCAGGCGGTGCTGGAAGGCGTGGGTTTTGCGCTGGCTGATGGTATGGACGTGGTTCATGCCTGCGGCGTGCAGCCCGCCAGCATCACGCTGATTGGCGGCGGGGCGCGCAGCGAATACTGGCGTCAGATGCTGTCTGACATCAGCGGATTGCAGCTGGATTACCGTACCGGCGGCGATGTCGGCCCTGCACTCGGCGCGGCGCGACTGGCGCAAATTGCCATGAATCCGCAGCGGCCTTTATCAGACCTTCTGCCTCAGCTTACGCTGGAACAAGCGCATTATCCGGATGCCGGGCGCCACGCGCTTTACCAACAGCGTCGGGAAACCTTCCGCCAAATCTATCAGCAATTAAAACCGCTGATGTCCTGACCCTAAATCCCCTCTGGTAAACAGTGGGGATTTATCAAATATATATTTCAATCTAATAAATAATTAGCGTGCATGAATTTATTCTGAAAGTCCGGCGTAGTGGCATTTTTCTGTGTTGTCTTTAGCGGGTTATTCATATTGTATCCATGATGGATAAGGAGATCCCAATGAAGACGACAAGGCTGTTGCCATGGATATTATTCCTCTCTGGCGCGTTGATTTACGTTATTGGCTTATGGCGAGCATGCCCGTTATTGAGCAGCAAAGGCTATTTTTTTGGTGCGCTGATGACGGGAATGTTTGTGACGTACGCTTACCAGCGTGCTGAAAATCTCAATCAGAACGACGAACGCTTCGCTTCCGTGTGTCAGATGGTGGCGCTCATAACGATCGGATTGTTGCTGGTGGGGGTGTGGAATACCCCGTTAGCACCCATCGAAATGGGGCTGTACCCGGCGGCATTCTTTGTGTGTTTACTGGGGCAAGTTTTACTCATGCGCCCAGCAGAATATTTATCTAAAGGACAGGAACTCTAAATGGAAAACAGGACATCAACTTATTCACCCGCATTTAGCATTGTGTCGTGGGTCGCGCTGCTCGGCGGTATTGTGGTTTATCTGTTGGGGTTGTGGAACGCCGATATGCAGTTGAACGAAAAGGGGTATTACTTTGCTGTTTTGGTGCTTGGTTTGTTTTCTGCTGCGTCTTATCAAAAAACGGTACGGGATAAATATGAAGGGATCCCGACTACGCCGATTTACTACGTAACCTGCCTGGCCGCGTTTGTTATTGCGGTGGCGTTGTTGGTTATCGGTTTGTGGAATGCCACGCTGCTGCTAAACGAGAAAGGATTTTATGGCCTGGCCTTCTTTTTGAGCCTGTTTGGTACCGTTGCGGTACAGAAAAATATCCGTGATGGTGGTTTGGATCAATCAAAAGAAACGCCAGCAGTAGCGGAAGATTTTACAGAATGATCGCTTGCCCTCGATGGTTACCGATCGAGGGCTTTTCTTTTTAGCTCACCAGCCTGCGCGTATCGATACGCTGCAACAGTATGGACAACAGTAAACTACCAGCCAGCGTAGCGCTGAAAATCCACAGCATATCCAGCGGTGGCCAGCTCTTGAGTTCAAGGCCGTTGGTGCGCAGCGCGTGAATGATCAGCGCATGAAAGCCATAAATGCCCAGCGAGTGGCGGGAAATAAGGCCCAGTACCGGCAAAGTGCGCGTGCTGAGCGTATTTTTGACCAGCGTCAGGAGCGAGGCGGCGCAAATAAATACTGCCGGACCGCAGTAGAGATACCAGGTATCGGCAAAATTGCCTCGCCAGCGCAGTTCATGCAACGTGCCCCGAGAAATAACAAACACCGCGGTGATGAACAACGCCGCACAGAGCAAGGTGAGCGCGCGCTTTTGCGTATCCATCATGCCAATCGCCCGACCCAGCAGGCCGTACACGATGTAATAGAAAGTGTCGCCACTGATGTACAGATTGATGGGCAGCCATTCAAAACCGCCAATTTTTTGCGAGACGGTGTTGGGATTGGCAATCACCCCAATCACTACCATGAGCGCCAGCAGCATCTTGCCGCTGATATTTTTCACCTGTATCAGCGGTGAAACCAGGTAGATGACGGCGATCGCGAAGAAAAACCACAGGTGATAGAACACCGGCTTTTGCAGCAGGTTTTTCAGCGACAGCCCGGCGTTGATCGAGGTAAACAGCAGGATATAGGCCAGCGCCACGCTGCTGTAAAACAAAATGCAGAGCGCGATGCGCGTGAAATGGCGCGGTTTGGCGCTGCGCTCGCCAAAAAACAGGTAGCCCGAAATCATAAAGAACAGCGGGACGCTGACGCGAGAGGCTGAATTGAGCACATTGGCCAGATCCCAATTCAGCGGGCTGACGCTTTGCGCATTGGTGATGTACCAGGTCGTGGTGTGGATCATCACGACCATGAGACAGGCTATCCCGCGCAGGTTATCAATCCAGAAAATTTTGGGCTGCATCAGTTCCTCTGTATCCGTTAAAAAAAGTCTGACCGAAATTTTGCGCGCGTAGCTCACTGGAATAATCCGAGTTCTTACGCTAAAGCTTGAGATGGTCTGATGAGATTCTCAAAATAGGATCCGTTTCCAGACACTAATAATAAGACTGACCAGCAAACCAGGCGGTAATAAAATGATGATGAAGTATTTCTTTCCCACGATCGCTACCCTCATGCTGGTAGCGTGCGCTAACACACAGCCGCCTGCACCCGCGCAGAAGGCGCAAAAGGTTAAGGTCAGTGCAACACGCTCGCTGGATATGGAGTCGCTGTGCAAAAATGAGGCGGCACAACTTTATAACACCGGCGCGCAGAAAATTGATATCTCCGGCCTGGAACAATTCCAGGGCAGCTATGAGATGCGTGGTTCGACCTTCCGTAAAGAGAGTTTTGTCTGCTCTTTTGATGCAGACGGGCAGTTTTTGCACCTTTCCATGCGCTAAGTTCCCCCTTTTTCCCGTTTCGTACTGTATATCTTGCAGCCAGCGGGTATACTGACCGCTTCCTTTAAATCCACACGTATCCAGCACGAAATAATATGCAAAAGTTTGATACCAGGACCTTCCAGGGCTTGATCCTGACCTTACAGGATTACTGGGCTCGCCAGGGCTGCACCATCGTTCAACCATTGGACATGGAAGTCGGCGCGGGCACATCTCACCCAATGACCTGCCTGCGTGCGCTGGGGCCGGAACCGATGGCGACTGCTTATGTGCAGCCTTCTCGTCGTCCGACCGATGGCCGCTATGGCGAAAACCCGAACCGCTTACAGCACTACTATCAGTTCCAGGTAGTGATTAAGCCGTCTCCGGACAACATTCAGGAGCTGTACCTGGGTTCTCTGAAAGAGCTGGGTATGGACCCGACCATTCACGATATCCGTTTCGTGGAAGATAACTGGGAAAACCCGACGCTGGGGGCCTGGGGTCTGGGTTGGGAAGTGTGGCTGAACGGCATGGAAGTGACGCAGTTCACCTACTTCCAGCAGGTTGGTGGTCTGGAGTGTAAACCTGTGACCGGGGAAATTACCTACGGTCTGGAACGTCTGGCCATGTACATTCAGGGCGTAGACAGCGTTTACGACCTGGTCTGGAGCGACGGCCCGCTGGGTAAAACCACTTACGGCGACGTTTTCCATCAGAACGAAGTGGAGCAATCCACCTATAACTTCGAATACGCCGACGTGGACTTCCTGTTCACCTGCTTCGAGCAGTACGAGAAAGAAGCGCAGCAGCTGCTGGCGCTGGAAAATCCGCTGCCGCTGCCTGCGTATGAACGTATCCTGAAAGCCGCCCATAGCTTCAACCTGCTGGATGCGCGTAAAGCGATCTCCGTCACCGAGCGTCAGCGCTATATCCTGCGCATTCGCACCCTGACCAAAGCAGTGGCAGAAGCTTACTACGCTTCCCGTGAAGCCCTTGGCTTCCCGATGTGCAACAAAGACAAATAAGAGGCGGCCATGTCTGAGAAAACTTTTCTGGTGGAAATCGGCACTGAAGAGCTGCCACCAAAAGCACTGCGCAGCCTGGCTGAGTCCTTTGCTGCGAACGTTACTGCGGAGCTGGATAACGCTGGCATCGCGCACGGCAACGTGGAGTGGTTCGCCGCGCCGCGTCGTCTGGCGCTGAAAGTCGCGAATCTGGCGCAAGCGCAACCTGACCGTGAAGTTGAAAAACGCGGCCCGGCCATTTCCCAGGCGTTTGACGCTGAAGGAAAACCGAGCAAAGCGGCAGAAGGTTGGGCGCGTGGCTGCGGCATTACGGTTGACCAGGCTGAGCGTCTGACCACCGACAAAGGTGAGTGGCTGCTGTATCGCGCGCATGTGAAAGGTGAAAGCGCTGAAGCGCTGCTGCCGAATATGATCGCCACCTCTTTGGCGAAACTGCCTATCCCGAAACTGATGCGCTGGGGCGCGTCTGACGTGCACTTCGTGCGTCCGGTTCACACCGTGACCCTGCTGCTGGGCGACAAAGTCATTCCGGCAACTATTCTGGGTATTCAGTCAGATCGCGTGATCCGCGGACATCGCTTTATGGGTGAGCCGGAATTCACCATCGATTCTGCCGATCAGTACCCAGAAATCCTGCGTGAGCGCGGCAAAGTGATTGCAGATTACGCTGAGCGTAAAGCGAAAATCAAAGCCGATGCTGAAGAAGCGGCGCGTAAGATTGGCGGTAACGCTGACCTGAGCGAAAGCCTGCTGGAAGAAGTCACCTCGCTGGTGGAATGGCCGGTAGTGTTGACTGCGAAGTTCGAAGAGAAATTCCTCGCGGTTCCGTCTGAAGCGCTGGTACACACCATGAAAGGTGACCAGAAGTACTTCCCGGTTTACGCGAACGACGGCAAACTGCTGCCGAACTTTATCTTCGTTGCCAACATCGAATCGAAAGATCCGAGCCAGATTATCTCCGGTAACGAGAAGGTGGTTCGTCCACGTCTGGCGGATGCCGAGTTCTTCTTCAATACCGACCGTAAAAAACGTCTGGAAGACCATCTGCCGCGTCTGCAAACCGTGCTGTTCCAACAGCAACTGGGTACGCTGCGCGACAAGACTGACCGTATCCAGGCGCTGGCGGGCTGGATTGCTGGTCAGATTGGCGCTGACGTTAACCACGCAACGCGTGCTGGCCTGCTGTCTAAGTGCGACCTGATGACCAACATGGTCTTCGAGTTCACTGATACCCAGGGCGTAATGGGCATGCACTACGCGCGTCACGATGGTGAAGCGGAAGATGTGGCTGTGGCGCTGAACGAGCAGTATCAGCCGCGTTTTGCTGGTGATGACCTGCCGTCTAACCCGGTTGCCTGTGCCGTGGCGATTGCCGATAAGATGGATACTCTGGCGGGTATCTTCGGTATCGGTCAGCATCCGAAAGGTGACAAAGACCCGTTTGCGCTGCGTCGTGCCGCGCTGGGCGTACTGCGTATCATCGTTGAGAAGAACCTGAACCTGGATCTGCAAACGTTGACCGAGGAAGCGGTTCGTCTGTATGGCGATAAGCTGACTAACGCCAACGTGGTGGATGACGTTATCGACTTTATGCTTGGTCGCTTCCGCGCCTGGTATCAGGATGAAGGTTACACCGTCGATACCATCCAGGCAGTACTGGCGCGTCGTCCGACTCGTCCGGCTGATTTTGACGCACGTATGAAGGCGGTTTCGCACTTCCGTACGCTGGAAGCCGCGTCCGCGCTGGCTGCCGCGAACAAGCGTGTATCGAACATCCTGGCGAAGTCTGAAGAGACGTTGAATGACCGCGTCAATGCGGCAACGCTGAAAGAGCCGGAAGAAATTGCGCTGGCGATGCAGGTTGTGGTGCTGCGCGATAAGCTGGAGCCTGTTTTTGCAGCCGGTCATTACCAGGAAGCGCTGGTTGAGCTATCGGCGCTGCGTGAACCGGTTGATGCGTTCTTTGAGAAAGTGATGGTTAACGTGGAAGATAAAGATCTGCGTATTAACCGTCTGTCTATGCTCGAAAAACTGCGCGAACTGTTCCTGCGCGTGGCGGATATTTCTCTGCTGCAGTAATGGTCCTGAGCTGACTTAGAAAATGCCGGATGGCGGCTGTGCCTTATCCGGCATTTTTTTATGTTGTTAGCGCAACTGTAATTTTGTCAGACAGGTCTGGCTGTCTTCCATCGTCGTGATGGGATACTGCGCTGTTTTACCGTTGTAGCTTACTGCGATGGTACCTGTCATATTGCGCGGTAACCATATCCCGACGAAGCCATTTCGACCGCTCTTCATCTCTTTTTGGACCACCACGCCCCCCTTGTTATCCGTCACTTTGACATTGAATGTTTTCTCCGGCATTTCACCCTGGCAGCCAGAAAGGCTGTGGTTGAAGCAAGGATGTGTTTGCCATTCATAAGGGGCAAATGACAGATAGAACTTGTCACCGAGCGGCAGGGTATAAATCTGATCGCCCGACGAGAGCTTTAATTCGGTACTGGTGATGGATGCGGAGTACGGCAGCGGGCGGCTCTGCGGCGACTGGTCAATGGTTTCGACGATTTGCTCGACGGATTTACCGCTGAGCCCATTCTCCGCCAGAAAAGTCGCTGGCGGGGTTGCAGCGAACGCGCTACCGGTTGTGAGCAAACCTAATATCAGCAGCAGTGAGGATTTCGACATAGCTTCAATTCCTTGTGAATGTTGTGGAATACAGACTGGCTCACTATAAAGCTTGCCCTTAGGGAAAGGTCAAAGGGACGACGGGTAAAGTAATGCAAAGAAGCGTTTGGGGGGAAGTCTTGCGAAGTACAGATAAAAAAAATCCCCGCCGTATGGCAGGGATTCAGAATTTTGAGCTTTTTAAGCTTACAGGCTGGTTACGTTGCCAGCTGCCGGGCCTTTAGCGCCGCTTTCGATGGTGAAGGAAACTTTCTGACCTTCGTCCAGAGATTTGTAGCCATCGTTCTGGATAGCAGAGAAGTGTACGAACACGTCTTTAGAGCCATCGTCAGGAGTGATGAAGCCGAAACCTTTGTCAGCGTTGAACCATTTTACGATACCAGTCATTTTACCGGACATAGTGTATTACCTTTTAAAAAATAAGTGTGCCTTTCGGCGATATGGCGTGCTTTACAGATTTTTTAACAGTAAAGGAAATGCTCACTACGAGGGGTATCAACGATAACTCTTGAAGGGACTTGCCTTACTAACTGCTGTAATGGTCTGTACGTCAAACCGTTGAGGGCATTAACTCATTTTACGCATGTGGATGCAACTACTATTTTCTTATTTGTGGATACTCTCCGTAAGGGAACGGTCCTTTTACCGGACCGTTCTTAGGTAAAATTGAAAAATAGTTCAATCCATCAATTGCTTACTTAGTCTTGGGTCTGCCTGAATCAGGCGCATTAACTTCAATTCGGTACTGGAAGGCTTTACGCGTTTAGACTCCCATTCATGAACCATTGCGACCGTCACGCCCATCACCCGGGCAAAATCGTCTGTTTTTAAACCTGTCCCTCGTCGTAGCTGTTCAAATTCGGTGAAAGGGTTGGTTTTTTGCGTCAGAGTGACCGTCTGCAATACATCTTTAAAAACAATCTGCTCCAGACTGCTCAGCAGTTCAAACATAGGATCTTTGTATTCCATTGAGAACTCCTACAAATCACACAGCGGGATCGTGAATTTCATCGAAGCTCATTAAGAGTAGTCGGAAAAAATGAAGACGGATTTAAGCTTTGCGTGATGGATTCGTTTCAGCGGATCGTGGCCGATAATCTTTTGCAGGCTAACGAACTGATAACGGTCGGGATCTCCGAACGAGCGAACCCGATTGTAAAGATGACTAAAATATGACGCCGTGGGGCAAATGCAGCATTGTTTAGCAAAACGAAGGGTGGCGGGAGTGGTTATTTTCCCCCACAAGATTACGCGGAAAGGGTATCTTGCGGGGCTGACCTGGACTATCCTTGTCAACGTCAGGCACGCGGGTGTCGTTGTGCGCATTTTTGGGTGAAAGGAGTATTAAAATGGCGACAGGTAAGTCCTGCTCTCGCTGGTTTGCGCCTGTTTTGGCGCTCTTAATGGTAGTTGGCCTGAGTGGGTGTTTTGATAAAGAAGGCGATCAACGCAAAGCGTTTATCGATTTTCTGCAGAATACTGCAATGCGTAGCGGAGAGCGTTTACCAACGCTGACCGCCGATCAGAAAAAACAGTTTGGCCCGTTTGTGTCCGATTACGCGATTCTGTATGGCTATTCACAGCAGGTTAATCAGGCGATGGACTCCGGTCTGCGTCCGGTGGTTGATAGCGTAAATGCGATTCGTGTTCCTCAGGATTATGTGACTCAGCGTGAACCGTTGCGTCAGGCAAATGGTGCGCTGGGCGTGTTAGGGCAACAGTTGCAGAATGCGAAACTGCAGGCGGATGCTGCGCATGGCGCGCTGAAGCAGGGCGAGGATCTGAAGCCGGTCTTTGACCAGGTCTACAACAAAGTCGTCACTGTACCTTCAGAGGCGTTACAGCCGCTGATTCCTGCCGCGCAAATCTTCACGCAGCAGTTAGTGCAGGTCGGTGATTTTGTCGCGCAGCAGGATACACAGGTGAGCTTTGTCGCCAACGGTATCCAGTTCCCAACGTCACAGCAGGCAAGTCAGTACAACACGCTGATTGGCCCGTTGGCTTCTCAGCATCAGGCATTTAATCAGGCCTGGACTGCTGCGGTGAATGCCGCTCAGTAATTAAGACGCTGTAATACATGAAAGGCCGGGTGAGCGTAAGCGCTACCCGGCCTTTTGTTTATGGCGCGACCTGCGGGTTCACGCAGTTTTTCTCAAGGTGTCCTTGCAGCGCATCGATTAAATTATCCACTGCACAGGCCGCCATGTTATAGCGTGTTTCATGCGTGGCTGAACCAATGTGCGGCACGGCAACCACGTTTGGCAGCGACAGCAGCGGTGAGTCAGCCGGTAATGGCTCCTGCTCAAACACATCCAGTCCTGCGGCATGAATTTCCCCATTTTGCAGGGCGGCAATCAGCGCTTTTTCATCTACCACTGGTCCACGTCCGGCATTAATGAAAATGGCGGAAGACTTCATTTTGGCGAACTGTTCGGTGCTGAACAGATGATGCGTTTCTTCGGTTAACGGCAGGATCAGGCAAACAAAATCAGACTCCTGCAACAGCGTATCAAGATCGCAGTAACGTGCATTGAAGCGCTCTTCCGCCTCCTGGTGATGACGACGCGCGTTGTAGAGAATTGGCATGCTAAAGCCGAAATGCGCGCGTTGTGCCAGTGCCAGGCCAATACGGCCCATGCCGACAATCCCCAGCGTTTTGTGGTGTACATCGGTACCAAACCAGTCCGGCCCGATACTTTTGGTCCATTCGCCAACTTTAACTCGTTCAGCGACTTCTACCACGCGGCGAGCGGTGCTTAACACCAGTGCCATCACCGTATCGGCGACGGTTTCCGTCAGCACGGTTGGCGTGTGCATCAACAGCACCTTACGCGCGTTGAGAGCATCGACGTCGAAGTTGTCATAGCCTACGGAAATTGTGGATGTCGCACGCAGCCTGGGCATTTTCTCCAGCAGGGCGGTATTGACGGCTTCACTGGAGCCTAGGAGACCTTCTGCATTGGCAAAAGCGTCGGCGTGCTGTGCGACCGTTTCCGGGCGCAGGTTAGGCACCTGAGTCACAGTAAAATGCTCTTCCAGGCGATGCAGTAAATCGTCAGGTAACGCTTTATAGAGAATAATGGACGGCTTCATGCGAATCTCCGTAAGTTAAAATTTAAGCGTGGCGTGCGCCAATAGGTAGCTGTTGATTATTAGCAGGCTTAACGATCAAAGTTAGCCATACTGAGACAAAAAGCGCTACCCCCATAAAAATGTACGAGGCGGACGGGCTGCCGGTTGCGCCATTTAGGTAGCCGACAAACCATGAACCAAAGAATGAGCCTAGCGCGCCCATGCTGTTTATCAGCGCCATTGCCCCGCCGGCGACGTTGCGCGGCAGCATTTCCGGAATGATGGCGAAGAAGGGGCCATAAGGGGCATACATTGCCGCACCCGCAATAACCAACAGCGTGTAAGAAATCCAGAAGTGGTCTGCGCCCACGGCCCATGAGCCGATAAAAGCGAAAGCGGCAATGAGTAACAGCGGCCAGACAAACAGTTTGCGATTTTGCAGCTTATCGGAGGCCCAGGAGACGAGGATCATCGCCGCCGTCGCCGCCAGATACGGTACGGATGACAGCCAGCCAACCTCTACCATCCCCAGATTTGCACCGCCGTTGCGGATAATCGACGGCAGCCACAGGACAAAACCATAGACGCCAATACTCCAGGCGAAATACTGCATGCACAGCAGGATAACGTTACGTGAGCGGAAAGCCTCGCTGTAGTTACGTACGGCTTTGATGCCTTGCTGCTCTTTTTCCAGTTGCGCCTGAAGCGCGGCTTTTTCAGATTCTGACAGCCAGCCGACCTGAGACGGTTTGTCTTTTACCAGCACCCACCAGCAGAATGCCCAGATGATGGCCGGGAAGCCCTCGATGATAAACATTTCCCGCCAGCCCAGCGCCTGAATCAGGTAACCGGAAACCACGGACATCCACAGGACGGTGACCGGATTACCGAGGATCAGGAAGGTGTTAGCGCGCGAGCGCTCGGATTTTGTAAACCAGTTGCTGATATAAATCAGCATTGCCGGCATCACGGCGGCTTCAACGACGCCAAGAATAAAGCGAATGGCGGCAAGCATTGGAATATTGCTGACCATCCCGGTTAACGACGCGCAGGCACCCCAGAGGATCAGACAGACAAAAATCAGTTTTCGTACGCTGCGGCGTTCGGCATAAATTGCGCCCGGGATCTGAAAGAAGAAATAACCAAGGAAAAACAGCGCGCCCAGCAGGGAAGAGATCCCTTTGGTAATGCCGAGGTCCTCGTTGATACCTGCGGCGGAGGCGAAGCTGAAGTTCGCGCGGTCAAGGTACGCCAGGCTATACGTGATAAACACGATTGGCATGATGTACCACCAGCGTTTTGCTGCATTAGTTGAGCTATTCATAGACTGCCCTCTGGTTATGCTGTTACGCCGCCTCTGTATGTAGGGTACAGAGTTGGCCGGGAATTTATTCCCCTAATTGTTCACGTGTGGGTAATCCTTCGCTGTCGCCCTGAACCTGAATGGCCAGTGCGCCAATTTTATTGCCGCGGGTCACTGCCTGATGTAGCGAGCGGCCTTCGAGCAGGGCGCTGATAACGCCCACGGCAAAGCCATCGCCTGCGCCGACCGTATCGACCACGTTGTCGACTTTTACCGGCGCAACGCAGCCTTGTTCACCGCTGGCAGTTTTGTACCAGGCGCCATCAGCCCCGGTTTTAACGATCACGGCCTTCACGCCATGGCGCAGATAAAAGTCGGCGATGGCTTCGGGCGTCTGCTGGCCGGTTAAAATCATGCCCTCTTTTAACCCGGGTAGAACCCAGTCAGCCTGAAATGCCAGCCGGTTCAGTTTTTCCACCATCTCGGCTTCGCTTTTCCACAGCACTGGGCGCAAATTCGGGTCGAACGAGATGGTCTTCCCCTGGGCCTTCATGGTGCGGGCGGTATGCGCCAGTAGTTCATAAGAGCTGGAGGAAAGCGCGGCTGCTACGCCGCTCAGGTGCAGGTGGCGCGCGCTGGCGAAATAGGCCTCGTGATAATCCTCAACGCTGAGGCGGCTGGCAGCGGAACCTTTGCGGAAATACTCCACAATGGGATCGGTTCCATTTTCGACCTTGGATTTAAGCTGAAAGCCGGTAGCGTAACGCCCGTCCTGGGTGACTCCCTGCGCATCAATCCCTTCTTTTTCCAGCGACTTAACGATAAAACGGCCAAAACTGTCGTTGCCAACGCGGCTCACCCAGCCGACCTTCAGGCCCAGACGGGCAAGACCGGTCGCCACGTTAAGCTCCGCGCCTGCAACGCGCTTGATAAACTGCTCCACATCCGCCAGTTCGCCAGTTTGCGTGGCGACAAACATCGCCATCGCTTCACCAATAGTGACCACATCCAGTGAATTTTTCATACGTTACTCCTCGCGTAACAGCTCGACGTAGTGGCGGGTAACCGCCGTCAGATCCTGCCCTTCCAGGGGGAACTCAATGCCGCGCGGGACGTCGTTGGGCAGCGTTTTTAGCAGCGCCATCCAGCGCGAGTCTGCTGCATCTGGCGGTACGGCGCGGTAGCTGTCGCGATGTGTGACAGCGGCTTTGACATGGATATAGCCAACGGTTGACGCCAGGTTTTGTGCTGCTTCTTCCGGGGAGTCGCCCACCCACAGCCAGTTGCCCATATCGAAGGTTAAAGATATCGGCAGGTTTTGCGTCTGACAGGCTTCGTTAAAGCGCTGAATCGGTTGCAGGCGTCCGCAGGCGGTTTGATCGTTCTCAACAACCAGCTCCATTCCGCTGTTGTCGAGCCATTCGCGTAAAACGTTGAACTGTTCGGTATGGGAAAAATGGCCGAGGGAGACTTTTAACCACAGCGCCTGCAGGGCCTGCGCTTCTTCAAGTAGCGCGGGAAGTTGGGGGTTGAGGTTACCGTTCGCAAGGAACAATGGCTCAGGCGCTGAGTAACAGGCCAGCAGGCCGAAGATTTCGATAGCAGAAGCCATCGTAGGGAGCGTTTTCAGCTCGGCATCGGTTAATAACTCGCGGCGGATTTCAACGCCGTCAGCACCGGCTTCGGCAATGATAGGCAATAATGCCGTTTGTCCGCCTGCGGCCCGCACCTGGTCTTGGCCGTAAGCGGCGGTGACCACCATAATTTTTCTTTTCATGGAAACTCCAGACTAGCGTTCTTGTAATAACGCTAGATGGAACCGGTTCCAAAGAAAAGCCTTGGATGTCGAATTTATGATCACCATCACGAAGGTAATTTAACGGGCGGTAGAGCCGCGTACGATCAGCTCGCCGGAGAAGACCTGTTCCTGAATGGCAGAAGAGCCGCCATCAATTCGGCTTACAACCTGCTCAACGGCAGTGTAGCCAATCTGCCAGGTGGGTTGTTTCAATGTGGTAATACCGACGCCCGCCAGCTCTGCCCATTCCAGTTCGTCAAAACCGAGCAGGCCGATATCGCTGCCCCAGTTAAGGCCAATGCGCTTCAGGGCGCGGGCAACCTGTAGCGTGAGGGCGCCATTGGCGGAGATAACGGCTTTACGCATGCCCCGATGCTGCTGGTGGAAATGGCGCAGCGTGTCATCCAGTTGCGTATTGTCCGTTAGCGGGACTTCGGCATTTTGCGCGATAACGCCGGGGTACTGCGCGAGCGTGGCGCGAAAAGCGCTCAGACGTTCGCGGCGCGTATTCACCATGCCCAGCGGTTCGCTGAGGAACAGGATGGCTTCAAAACCTTGCTCGACCAGATGCTCGGTGGCAACCGTTGCCGCCTGGGTGTTATCCAGCCCGACCATATCGCAGGCGAAATCGGGAATTTTACGGTCAATCAGCACCATCGGTAGCGCAGACTGCTGCAGGCGGTTCAGCCCCTCTTCGCGCATCCCGACGGCGTTGACCACAATCCCTTCAACCTGGTAACTGCGCAGCAGGTCGAGATAATGCAGCTCCTGATCCACTTCGTTGTTGGTGTTACACACCAGCGGGGTAAAGCCCTTATCGCGACAGGCGGCTTCAATACCGCTTAACACGTTGACGGAGTAGGGATTTGTAATATCGGCGATGATCAGGCCAATCAGGCGGGTACGACCGTGTTTCAGGCCTCTTGCCATCAGGCTGGGGCGGTAGTCGAGATCGGCAATGGCTTGTTCAATGCGGGCCAGCAGCGCGTCGGAAAGCAGGTGCTTTTCACCGTTGAGATAACGTGAAATGCTGGTCTTGCCGGTTTTTGCGGCTTTCGCCACATCGCTGATGGTTGCTCGTGTTGATTTGCTCATCGCTGATTTCCCTGAGTTTGGTGACAACACCTTAACGCGAAAATCAACGATGGCAAGTGCTTCATGCCGGATGGATTCGACCTGTCTCCATCCGGCACAAAACGTTACTGAAGTGGGCTTAAGGTGATTTCTACGCGACGATTCTGCGCTTTACCTTCTGCCGTGCTGTTGCTGGCGATCGGATTTGCCGGGCCCATACCCTGAGTGCGGATACGGTTAGCCGCGACCCCTTGAGTGATTAAGGCGCTGGCGACGGAGTCCGCGCGCTGCTGCGACAGACGCATATTCAGATCCTGGCTGCCGGTGCTGTCGGTGAAGCCCAGCACGTTGACGGCGGTTTTATTGTACTCTTTCAGTACCATTGCTACGCCGGTCAGGGTGTTGGCACCAGCAGGTTTCAGGTTGGCACTGCTGCTGTCGAAGGTGACGTTATTTGGCATATTCAGAATGATGTTATCGCCACTACGCGTCACGCTGACGCCGGTTCCCTGCATTTTTTCGCGCAGTTTTGCTTCCTGCACGTCCATGTAATAGCCGACACCGCCGCCAACGGCCGCGCCAGCCGCTGCGCCAATCAGTGCGCCTTTGCCGCGATCTTTCTTCGAAGAAGAGAGTGCGCCAATGCCCGCGCCGACCAGAGAGCCAATACCCGCGCCAATGCCGGATTTACCCGCTTCGCGTTCGCCGGTGTAAGGGTTTGTTGTGCAGCCAGAAACCGCCAGGGCGCCGCTCACGATGGCAGCAATAACAAAAACACGTTTCTTCATCTTAATTCCTTAATGACTTTTTCTTCTTTGCCACAGCGACCGTGGCGGTTGATTATGACGTGTGAACATGAAGAAAATTCCAGGGAAGACTCTGAAATTTGTAAGTAACATTGAACGGCATAATAAATAAGCCGTCACATCGCATTCAGGAGCACCATCTTGGCTAATTCACCCGCACATTACTCGGTGTTAACCGCCGCTCACTGGGGACCAGTCCTTGTCGAAACCGATGGGGAGACGGTTTTCTCCTCGCGTGGCGCGCTGCCTGGCACCCATCCCAACTCTTTGCAAACCGTGGTGCGCGACCAGGTTCACAGTAAAACGCGGGTACGTTTTCCGATGGTGCGTAAAGGCTTTCTCGCCTCGCCGGATAACCCACAGGGGGTGCGCGGGCAGGATGAATTTGTTCGCGTCAGTTGGGATGACGCGCTAAATCTTATCCATACGCAGCATAAACGCATCCGTGACAGCTACGGCCCGGCCTCGATTTTTGCTGGTTCCTACGGCTGGCGTTCCAACGGCGTGTTACACAAAGCCGCGACGCTGTTACAGCGTTATATGGCGCTGGCGGGCGGTTATACCGGGCATCTGGGGGATTACTCGACGGGGGCTGCGCAGGCCATCATGCCGTACGTGGTGGGCGGCAACGAAGTTTACCAGCAGCAAACCAGCTGGCCGGTGGTGCTGGAGCACAGCGAGGTGGTGGTGTTATGGAGCGCCAATCCGCTGAATACCCTGAAGATTGCCTGGAACGCTTCTGACGAACAGGGGATCGCTTACTTTGCGGCTTTACGCGACAGCGGGAAACGATTGATCTGTATCGATCCGATGCGATCGGAAAGCGTCGATTTCTTTGGCGATAAGATGGAATGGATCGCCCCGCATATGGGGACTGACGTGGCGTTGATGCTGGGTATCGCGCATACGCTGGTGGAAAACGGCTGGCACGACGAGGACTTTCTCGCCCGGTGCACGACCGGTTATGCCCGTTTTGCCGACTATCTGCTGGGTAAATCTGACGATGTTGCAAAAACGGCAGAGTGGGCAGCCGACATTTGTGGCATTCCGGCAGTGAAAATACGTGAGCTGGCGGCGATATTTCACCAAAACACCACCATGCTGATGGCAGGATGGGGGATGCAGCGCCAGCAGTATGGCGAGCAGAAGCACTGGATGATCGTCACCCTGGCCGCCATGCTCGGACAAATCGGCACGCCAGGCGGTGGCTTTGGGCTGTCGTATCATTTTGCTAACGGTGGGAATCCAACGCGCCGCTCTGCGGTGCTGGCCTCAATGCAGGGCAGCGTTAAAGGCGGCACCGACGCGGTGGATAAAATCCCGGTAGCGCGAATTGTTGACGCGCTGGAGAACCCCGGCGGTTTTTACCAGCACAACGGCATGGACCGTCATTTCCCGGACATCCGCATGCTGTGGTGGGCGGGCGGCGCTAACTTCACTCATCACCAGGACACCAACCGTTTAATTCGCGCCTGGCAGAAACCGGAGCTGGTGGTTATCTCGGAATGTTTCTGGACTGCCGCAGCGAAGCATGCCGATATCGTGCTGCCGGCGACGACATCCTTTGAGCGTAATGATTTGACCATGACCGGCGATTACAGCAATCAGCATCTGGTACCGATGAAGCAGGTCGTACCGCCGCAGGACGAAGCGAGAAATGATTTTGATGTCTTTGCCGAGCTGAGTGAACGCTGGGAAAAAGGCGGATATGACCGATTTACCGAAGGTAAAAGCGAACTGGCGTGGCTGGAGACCTTTTACAATATTGCCGGGCAACGTGGGGCCAGTCAGCAGGTGACATTGCCGCCTTTCGCCGAGTTTTGGCAGCGCAACGCCCTGATCGAAATGCCAGAAAACGCCGCCAGCGCGCAGTTTATCCGTTTCGCGGATTTTCGCCGCGACCCGCAGGCGCATCCGCTGAAAACGGACAGCGGAAAAATTGAAATCTACTGTGAGAGGATTGCCGGTTACGGCTACGCAGACTGTGCGGGACACCCGATGTGGCTGGAGCCTGATGAGTGGTTCGGTAACGCAGAGCCGGAGCAGTTACAGTTGCTTTCCGCTCATCCGGCGCACCGTTTGCACAGCCAGCTTAACTACAGCGCGTTGCGCGAACGGTATGCGGTAGCGGATCGTGAGCCGGTTACGATCCACCCGCAGGACGCCCACGCGCGCGGCATTGTGGATGGCGACACGGTCAGGGTGTGGAATCTGCGAGGACAAGTACTGGCGGGAGCGGTGGTGTCGGCAGGTATTAAACCTGGCGTCATCTGTATTCATGAAGGCGCCTGGCCTGATTTGGATCTCGCTGCTAACGGTATTTGTAAAAATGGCGCCGTCAACGTGCTGACCAAAGATCTCCCCAGCTCGAAGCTGGGGAATGGCTGCGCGGGCAACACTGCGCTGGCGTGGCTCGAAAAATACAGCGGACCAACGTTGACCCTTACGGCGTTTGATCCGCCTGCCAGCCCATAATCCACGTGGGATGGTGAGTTTCCTCCTGCCATGCGCCGTCTTCAATGCGAAAACCCAGCGCATGGTAGAAGTTCACCGCCGATTGGTTCTTCTGGTAGACCTCAAGGCTGAGTATCGAAAAGCGCTGCTGCACATGCTGCACCAGCGCTTTGCCGATCCCGTTTCTGATGGCGGCAGGCGCGACAAACAGCGCGCCGAGAAAGCGGTCATCAATAACGCTGGCAAAGCCTTTGAGCTCGCCTTCTTCTTCCCACACCCAGGTTTGCGCGGCGGGCAGGTAAACATCACGCACGATGGATTCACTTTCGCGCCAGTAGCGCTCTTCGATAAACGGGTGGGCATGGATTGTGCTTTCCATCCATAGCGCCAGAATCGCCGGTAGATCGTCAGCCTTTGATTCACGAATCATGTTGTTCTCCCGGATAGCAGATGCAGCTGGTGACATGATCGTTGACCAGGCCGCACGCCTGCATAAAGGAGTAACAAATGGTGGTGCCGACAAATTTAAACCCGCGTTTTTTTAACGCTTTAGACAGCGCATCTGACGCAGGCGTTGAGGTGGGGATATCGCTCAGGTTGGCGGCGCGGGTCACTTGCGGTTGATTATCAACAAATGACCAGACGAATTCGCTAAACGACTCTCCGTTTTGCGCCATGGTCAAAAAGGCGCGAGCGTTGCCGATAATGGCCTGAATCTTTCCGCGATGGCGAATAATGCCAGCATCCAGTACCAGCCTCTCCACATCCTCTTCAGTCATGGCCGCCACTTTTTCCGGGTCAAAATGGTGGAAGGCGTGGCGATAATTTTCCCGTTTCTTTAGTACGGTAATCCACGATAATCCGGCCTGCTGGCCTTCAAGGCAGATCATTTCGAACAGCTTTTTGCCATCGGTTTCGGGGACGCCCCATTCCTTGTCGTGGTAGGCAATGTAAAGTGGGTCCTGGCTGACCCATCCGCAACGCTGCATATTCTTCCTCGCTGTTTTTACTGGCGTAAAAATTTCATTCGGCCCGCCTTGACGCGCCAGCTAAAAAGACAATATTTAATACAGGGCCTGATGGGCCCGATATCCTTCACACAATGACAATAATATCGCCGAATTCGGCTCTTTTCTGGAGTCGCGTTGATGATTATAAGAAACAGTAGTGGTCGCCAAAGGTTAACTCTGGCGAGCGTCATAGTTTGTGCGCTGTCCATCAATACAGCATATGGCTGGCAACAAGAATATATCGTTGATGCGATGTCAGGGCATACGGCTGAACGTTATACATGGGACAGCGATCACCAACCACGTTATAACGACATTCTGGAAGAACGTATTCGCTCCACTCAAAACGTAGCGGGGCCCGTGGTGAATCTGGCGGATGAGACGCCTATGGAGGCAACCAGCGGCATGAGTATGGGCTGGAACTTCCCGCTTTCAAGGCAGGTGACAACCGGTCCGGTTGCCGCGCTGCATTATGACGGTTCAACCACGTCTACTTACAACGAGTTTGGCGATAGCGCGACGTCGATAGCGCAGAACGATCCGTTGTGGCATGCCAGCGTCAGCACGTTAGGCTGGCGAGTGAACTCCCAGTTCGGTGATGTGCGACCGTGGGCGCAAATCAGCTATAACCAGCAGTTTGGCGAGAATATCTGGAAAGCGCAGTCGGGACTCAGCCGCATGACGGCGGCGGGTCAGGACGGTAACTGGCTGGATGTTACCGTCGGTGCAGACATGCTGTTGAACCCGCACATGGCGGCTTATGCGGCGCTCTCGCAGGCGGAAAATAGCACCAACAACAGCGACTATATGTACACCATGGGTGTGAGCGCCAAATTTTAACTTAAAAAATCATCAGAAAAACATCTCTGTTACATATCGAGATCAACAATCACACGCGCCTCAGCGATAGCGTGTACTAACTCATGCGATAAAATTCAGTAACCCAACTTTTTGTCTCGTCATTCATTCCACAATCCAGGCATTTCATTCCGTCCTGGCGGCATTTCATGCCGTTTTCTCCTGCTCATAAAAGCGCTTCGGTATGGTTGTTGGCAGAGAATTTCCCATTTTGTTTATGCAGGAAGACTGCCATGAAAACTTCTGATTATCAGCGTACCCGCTGGCTGACTCTGATCGGCACCATTATTACCCAATTTGCTTTAGGTTCTGTTTATACCTGGAGCCTGTTTAATGGCGCACTCTCTTCTAAGCTTGATGCGCCAGTGAGCCAGGTTGCATTTTCCTTTGGCTTGCTGAGCCTTGGGCTGGCGATTTCCTCTTCCGTTGCCGGCAAGCTGCAGGAACGTTTTGGCGTGAAACGCGTCACCATGGCCTCCGGTGTTTTACTCGGCGTCGGCTTCTTCTTAACCGCCCACTCCGACAGCCTGATTATGCTGTGGCTGAGCGCCGGTGTGCTGGTTGGTCTGGCGGATGGTGCAGGTTACCTGTTAACGCTTTCCAACTGCGTAAAATGGTTCCCGGAGCGTAAAGGGCTGATTTCTGCCTTTGCCATCGGTTCTTATGGCCTTGGCAGCCTCGGTTTTAAATTTATCGACAGCCAGTTACTGAGTACCGTAGGCCTGGAAAAAACCTTCATGATTTGGGGCGCGATTGTGCTGGTAATGATCGTCTTTGGCTCCACGCTGATGAAAGATGCGCCGAATCAGGAAGTGAAAACGAAAAATGGCGTGGTCGAGAATGACTTCACCCTGGCGCAGTCCATGCGTAAACCGCAGTACTGGATGCTGGCGGTCATGTTCCTGACGGCGTGTATGAGCGGCCTGTATGTGATTGGCGTGGCGAAAGATATCGCACAAAGCCTGGCGCATATGGATGTGGCAACGGCGGCAAATGCGGTTACCGTGATTTCTATCGCGAACCTGTCGGGCCGTCTGGTGCTGGGGATTCTGTCCGATAAAATCTCCCGTATTCGCGTTATCACCATTGGCCAGGTCGTTTCGCTGGTGGGTATGGCTGCTCTGCTGTTCGCGCCGCTGAATGACGTCACTTTCTTTATGGCGATTGCCTGTGTCGCATTTAACTTTGGCGGCACCATCACCGTGTTCCCGTCACTGGTCAGCGAATTCTTCGGTCTGAATAACCTGGCTAAAAACTACGGTGTTATCTACCTGGGCTTCGGTATTGGCAGTATTTGCGGTTCCATTATCGCCTCGCTGTTTGGCGGGTTCTTTGTGACCTTCTGCGTTATCTTTGCGTTGTTAATCATTTCGCTGGCGCTTTCTACCACCATTCGTCAGCCACAACGTAGCGTCTACACCGAGGCGCACGCCTAAACCTATTAGTGGTCTGATTAATACCTGGCGCATATATTTACAAAAATATATGCGCCATTTTCATTCTCTATAAGCACTTTTTCTCCCTCCTGTGGTCTACTTACCCGCGCCCGTAGACATTTCACTTCTGCTGTTGTCGCATTTTTCCTCTGTCCGGTCTGATTGATCGCTGCACAGGGTGTTTTTATCCCGATTTCCAGGGTTTGTTTGCATGAGATACATTAAGTCGATGACGCAGCAGAAACTCAGTTTCTTGCTGGCAATCTATATCGGTTTGTTTATGAACTGTGCCGTATTTTTCCGTCGCTTTAGTGGATATGCGCACGAGTTTACCGTCTGGAAAGGACTCTCCGCGGTTGTTGAATTGGCCGGCACTGTGCTGGTGACCTTCTTTTTACTCCGACTTCTCTCGTTATTTGGCCGACGCGCCTGGCGTGTGCTGGCAACCTTTGTGGTGCTGTGTTCTGCCGGCGCCAGTTATTATATGACCTTCCTGAACGTGGTAATTGGCTACGGCATTATCGCCTCCGTTATGACCACGGATATTGATTTATCGAAAGAAGTCGTCGGCTGGCATTTCATCGTGTGGCTGGTTTCGGTCAGTATTATCCCATTGGTGCTGATCTGGAGTAACCGCTGCCGCTATACCCTGATGAGACAGATTCGTACGCCGGGTATGAGATGGCGTAGCGTGGGGGTAGTACTGTTAGCTGGCCTGCTGGTATGGGCGCCGATTCGCTTGCTGAGCATGCAACAGAGAAGCGTTGAACGTGAAACGGGGATCGATCTACCCAGCTATGGCGGGGTCGTGGCGAACTCTTATTTGCCGTCAAACTGGCTTTCAGCGCTGGGTCTGTACGCCTGGGCACAGGTGGATGAATCTTCAGACAACAAATCGCTGATGAACCCGGCGAAGAAGTTCACCTACGTAGCGCCCAAAAATCTCGACGACACCTATGTGGTCTTTATTATCGGGGAAACCACGCGTTGGGATCATATGGGGATTTTTGGCTATGAGCGCAATACCACGCCAAGACTCGCCCAGGAGAAAAATTTGGCCGCATTCCGGGGATATTCCTGCGATACGGCAACTAAACTTTCGCTGCGCTGTATGTTTGTACGTCAGGGCGGGGCGGAAGAAAACCCGCAGCGTACCCTGAAAGAACAAAACGTCTTTGCTGTGCTCAGCCAGTTAGGGTTCAAGACCGACCTCTACGCGATGCAAAGCGAGATGTGGTTCTACAGTAATACCATGGCGGAGAACATCGCTTACCGTGAGCAGATTGGCGCTGAGCCGCGTAACCGTGGCAAAAACGTTGACGATATGCTGCTGATTACCGAGATGCAGCAGTCTTTGCAGAATAATGAAGATGGTGACAAGCATCTGATTATTCTGCACACCAAAGGCTCGCATTTTAACTACACTCAGCGCTACACCCGCGAATATGCGCAGTGGAAGCCGGAGTGCGTCAATGTTGATAGCGGCTGCTCGAAGGCCGAGATGATCAACTCGTTTGATAACTCGGTAACCTATGTTGATCACTTTATTACCAAAGTGTTTGATCAACTGCGCGATAAGAAAGCGATTGTGTTCTACGCCGCCGACCACGGTGAGTCGATTAACGAGCGTGAGCACCTGCACGGTACGCCGCGTAAAATGGCGCCGCCAGAGCAGTTCCGCGTTCCTATGATGGTGTGGATGTCAGACAAATATCTGGAAGACCCAGACCATGCGAAGGCGTTTGCACATCTGAAGCAAGAAGCTGATATGAAGGTGCCGCGTCGTCATGTGGAACTGTACGACACTATTTTGGGTTGCCTCGGTTATACCTCGCCAAATGGCGGTATTAACGAGAATAACAACTGGTGCCGCATTCCGGACGCGAAGAAGGTTAAGGCTCAGTAATTGGGCTGCTGACTTTCTCACCGATCAAATGGCATTTTGATGCTAAGGGATTGACGGGCGCGCTGCTGAGCAGTAAGATGCGCCCCGCATTCGGTGATTGGCGCAGCCTGGTAGCGCACTTCGTTCGGGACGAAGGGGTCGGAGGTTCGAATCCTCTATCACCGACCAAATTAGAAAAGCCCGCTCTTTGAGCGGGCTTTTTGCATTCCGGAATCCACGAGGATGAGAACCTCCGGGGGCAAGAGGTTCGACTCGAGCGCAGCGAGAGAACGTTGCGCCAGCAACGGCCCGTAGGGCGAGCCACGCAGTGGCGAGTAATCCTCTATCACCGACCAAATTCAAAACCCTGCTCAACGAGCAGGTTTTTTTGCATTATAGCCCGTGAGGATGAGAACCTCCGGGGGCAAGAGGTTCGACTCGAGCGCAGCGAGAGAACGTTGCGCCAGCAACGGCCCGCAGGGCGAGCCACGCAGTGGCGAGTAATCCTTTATCACCGACCAAATTCAAAACCCTGCTCAACGAGCAGGGTTTTTTACTTTAGCGCCATCAGGCAACGGCTGAACCGCTCAGATCAACATACCAGCCGTCATCACCGCGCGTCACCGCTGTGATTTCCCAGTCAGCCGGGGCATTCAGTAGTGAAACGTTTAGTTCATCGGTTGAAGCATTCTCGATGATAAGCCCGCAGTCGCCGGTCCAGGTGACGGTCGAGCCATCCTCACTCAGCGAACCATAACGCAGGTTGCATTCATGGTAATCAAGTTTAGAGGCGCTATAGGGGGCAATGCACAGCAAGCCAGGCTGGGTATCCGGTTTGCTCATACAAAAAGAGGTATAATCTCGCGGGTTGAATTGGATAAGATCGGTAATAAACTCGCTTTGGAGGACAAAACCTTCCCAGTTTTCGGCGTCTACTGTATTCGTCAGGCGCACAAAAACCGGCACGGCATTACTTGTATAAACTGCGGTTACAGCAGCTGAGGTGTGGTTTAATGCGACAGGAATATTATCCACACCCGTATTGGTGATCAAGTTGCGGAACTCATTGAAGTCAAAACCTACGCCATCTGTAGGGTAAGGTGTTGTGAAAAAAAACAGCGGTGAATTTGCTGTACTAAAAATTGATGCTGATTGGTACAGCCAGTTATTTGCATCATCTTTTAAATTCACGCTGAACTGAGTGCTTAAAACTGACATGTCACCGCGATATTCCTCTTGATCGTAAAAAAAACTATGGTCGTAGTTTTCTACAATGTATTCATAGTGAACAATAAAATGGTTATCACTCAGTTTCTCAATTGTATAGGGCAATACACTGACATCTGGCGTTAGGGTAATCGTCTCTGACTCAGGTAAATAAGTGACGGTAACGCTGGCTAATTTATCGTAACTGGATTGACAGCCATCGGGATATTTGGCCGTCGTAGCCTCGGCAGTCAGTGAGGTAGACTCAGAAAGCTGCGTTTCTGGGTTTAAAAAAACCATAACGCCAGGGATGTTTTGCTGGGTATGATTAAAATAACAATCCGTGTTAATATGGGGTAATGATGAAACATATGAATCTATAGATGTTCTGAAGTTATTTAGTTTGTTAGTGACATCCATACTGACAATAATTTCATTTTCAGGTAGGGAAATTGCAAAAACGCCAGATAAGTTCTCAATATTATTTGTCAGTACGGTCAGGTCGCTGACATCCTCATTAATAAAAAGCTCTGAACGATAAGGAATAACCGACTCATTTTCCTGAACAGCATCAATACTCTGAAGAAAAAGTTTATTCCCGTTTACCTTAACCGAACGAAATGCCCAGATACCATACTCAAAGACATCTAATACCTTGTGCACTGGCAGGGTAATGGATGTACCCTGAAAGTTAGTCTCAGTATAAAAAACCATATCGCTCATTATATTTCTCCATTTCATATTTAATTGTGGATGCGGCTGGTTGTTGGCCGCGAATCAAATTTAATGGAGAAGGCAGGGTTAAATGAAATCACATCAGATAAAAATCGGTTTATTTATAATTTTTATAGAAAAATGCAGCTGCCTCCATGATGCTGTGAGATTTAATGGGAGATGTTGATGTCGGCTGTTGAGGCCAACGCGCCAATTTTCACTCAGGTCTTTCCCCTTATAATGCGAACTGAAGATAAGTTTGAAAGCATAAAAAAAGCCTCATCAGAGAATTGATGAGGCTTTTGTCGTCTTATAAAAGAAGATGATTGCCTATCAGGCAGGAACAGAGCCGCTCAGATCAACGTACCAGCAGTCGTCACCGCGTGTTACGGCTGTAATCACCCAGTCTGCAGGTGCATCACTACCCAGCGACAGGGTCAGAGTATCAGTGGAAGCATATTCAATGTTAAGCGTTGTTTCTCCTGTCCAAGTGACGGTCGCACCATCAGTACTCAGAGAGCCATACCGAAGTATGCAGGTATTAAAATCCTGAAGATTATTGTTCTCATTTACCACGCATACCATACCGGGTTGTGCAGCATCTGGGTTATTAGCACAGAAAGTATGATATTCAATGGGGTAATGGATAGTGAACATTTCGGTGTTAAAGTAGCTTTCAATGACAAAATCTTTCCAGTTTGCGGAAGCATCTGTATTTGTCAGGCGTAATAACACCGGAATTCCGCCTGCGCTATACGCCAATGACACTTGATTTGAGCTACCGCTGTCAAAAATATTATTGAATCGAGGTAAGGAAGTTGATGTTGTAAAGCTGCGATATTGGCTCATGTCATATCCATCGCCGCCTGCAGGATAATCTGTCCAAAGCCATGATGTTTTATAATTAGAGTCTGAAATAATCTCCATAGATTTATAGTTCCAGGAGCCGCTTTCATTTCTGACGTTAGAAAACTGATCTTCAGGAGTGATAGCATTATAACCACGATAATCCTCCTCAGGATGCATTATACAATGATCGTAGATCCCGCAGTCATAGGTAAAATGAGCGAGGAAGTGATTCTCATCCACTTTTTCTACGGTAACAGAGACTTGTTTGGCCGCGGGTGTCACGACAACGTCTTTTGTTTCTGGAGAGTACGTAATCGTCGCAGTAGTTGCTGTTCCATAACCTGCACCAATGCTGCCCACTGAGTAAATTGAAACTGATTCACAGGTCAGATATACAGATGAGGATAGTAACGTCACCGGGTTCAAAATAGAGAGCGTGCCTGAAATAGTATCTGCACTGTAGTTTTCATAGCAATACGAATCGAACAGAGGCGGTTGTTTTGCTTCACTATCAATGTTTGTTTTAAACCCTCGCATGTCACAGTGCGGATCCATACTGACAATGATATCATCACTGTTTAGGTTAAAAACCGTGACTGATGATAAAGAATCCTTCACATGAATAGTATCCGCTAAATCACGAATATCTTCACTCATAAAATTTTCTTGTTGATTGACAGGATCAAAGTCGATATATGATGCGCTAACCATAGCCTTGTTATTTTTAAGTCTTACTGAGCGATAAGTCCATTTTGTTAGAGCATATACTTCAACTTTGTCATGGCTTGCAACAGTCAGGCTTTCTCCCTGGAAATCTGGTTCAGTATAAAAAATCATGTCACTCATTGTATTTCTCCATTTCATATTTAATTTTGGATACGGCGGGGTGTTGGCCGTGAATCAAATTTAATGGAGGTAACAGCAATGAATGAAATCACATCAGATAAAAATGGCTTTATTTATATATTTATAGCGGAACGCCATCCCCTCAATGATGCTGTGAGATTTTACGAGAGGAGATGATGTCGGCTAGTGAGGATAACGTGCCATTTTGTGACATCTTCTATTGATTTTATGTATGAGCTTGCGCTGAGAAAGGTGTCTGAACTTATGTCTGAAAGTAGCATTTTCACCTGTGCGTTTTAACGTTCACAGAAGGTCATGCTCACATATTCAGCAAAATGTGAGTTATTTTTCATAATCTGCGTAAAATTTATACTCTAAGTGTTGCAATATGTTTGGTTTTTTATGCTGAGTCAGAGGGCGTAGCATAAATTTCCCTGCTGGAAATGTTTCAGAAATGTTTTTTTTATCTTTGTTCGGGATTTCTCATCCTCCGCGTAAATCAAGGCTCCCTTATTGACGTTTACACATTCTGTTGACAGATTGTAGGGCATGAGGGGCATTTCATGGAGAATCCGCACTGCAACTCAGTCGCTTATGTGAACGGAATCCCCATCCTCTTAACGCCGACCCGGCCGGGTAAAAAACAAAAAAGGCCAGGCGGTGCAAACCCACTGCAAAGGGTAAAACAACAAACATCACATTTGGAGCAGAAGAATGAGTATTTCCTTGAAGAAGTCAGGGATGCTGAAGCTTGGTCTGAGCCTGGTGGCCATGACCGTCGCAGCAAGCGTACAGGCTAAAACTCTGGTTTATTGTTCAGAAGGATCTCCTGAAGGCTTTAACCCGCAGCTTTTCACCTCTGGCACCACCTATGATGCCAGCTCCGTACCGATCTATAACCGCCTGGTTGAGTTCAAAACGGGTACAACTGAAGTCATCCCGGGCCTTGCTGAGAAGTGGGAAATCAGCGAAGACGGTAAAACCTATACCTTCCACCTGCGCCAGGGCGTGAAGTGGCAAGACAACAAAGATTTCAAACCGACGCGCGATTTAAACGCCGATGACGTGGTGTTCTCTTTCGATCGTCAGAAAAATGCCCAGAATCCGTACCACAAAGTGTCCGGCGGCAGCTATGAATACTTCGAAGGGATGGGTCTGCCAGATCTGATCGCCGAAGTGAAAAAAGTGGACGATACAACCGTTCAGTTCGTCCTGACTCGCCCGGAAGCACCGTTCCTGGCTGACCTGGCGATGGACTTCGCTTCTATTCTTTCCAAAGAATATGCGGATAACATGCTGAAAGCCGGTTCCCCGGAGAAAGTGGATCTGAACCCTATCGGTACCGGTCCGTTCCAGCTGCAGCAGTACCAGAAAGACTCCCGTATTCTGTATAAAGCATTCGAAGGTTACTGGGGCACCAAGCCGCAGATCGACCGTCTGGTCTTCTCCATTACGCCTGACGCTTCCGTGCGTTACGCCAAGCTGCAGAAGAACGAGTGCCAGGTGATGCCGTACCCGAACCCGGCAGACATCGCGCGCATGAAGCAGGATAAAAACATCAACCTGATGGAGCAGGCCGGTCTGAACGTTGGCTACCTCTCTTTCAACACTGAGAAGAAACCGTTTGATGACGTGAAAGTCCGCCAGGCGTTGACCTACGCGGTGAACAAAGAAGCCATCATTAAAGCGGTTTATCAGGGCGCTGGCGTCGCCGCGAAGAACCTGATCCCGCCGACCATGTGGGGCTATAACGACGACGTTAAAGACTACACCTACGATCCTGAGAAAGCCAAAGCGCTGCTGAAGGAAGCCGGTCAGGATAAAGGCTTTACCGTTGAGCTGTGGGCGATGCCGGTACAGCGTCCGTACAACCCGAACGCTCGCCGTATGGCGGAGATGGTTCAGGCCGACTGGGCGAAAATTGGCGTTCAGGCCAAAATTGTGACCTACGAGTGGGGCGAGTACCTGAAACGCGCCAAAGCGGGCGAGCATCAGGCGGTGATGATGGGCTGGACCGGTGACAATGGGGATCCGGACAACTTCTTCGCCACTCTGTTCAGCTGTGCGGCAGCGAAAGACGGTTCCAACTACTCTCGCTGGTGCTACAAGCCGTTTGAAGACCTGATCCAGCCGGCGCGTGCGACTGACGATCACAACAAACGTATTGAACTGTACAAGCAAGCGCAGGTAGTTATGCACGATCAGGCTCCGGCTCTGATTGTTGCTCACTCCACCGTGTACGAACCAGTGCGTAAAGAAGTGAAAGGCTATGTGGTTGATCCATTAGGCAAACACCACTTCGAAAACGTTTCTGTCGAATAATTAAAAGCAATTAAGGAAGCGCTGCGCCCCGGTATTGTGTAGGCCGGATAAGCGCAGCGCCATCCGGCGTAATGCTTTACCCGCGATGCAGTTTGCGTGGGATAAGATTTGTGAGCAATACAGACTCACGGTTCCAGGCCGTGCGTCATTAGAGAGAATCCGGGTTATGTTGCAGTTCATTCTCCGACGTTTGGGACTCGTCATCCCCACGTTTATCGGTATCACTCTTCTCACTTTTGCCTTCGTCCATATGATCCCCGGCGATCCGGTAATGATCATGGCGGGTGAACGTGGAATCTCCCCTGAGCGTCATGCTCAACTGTTGGCTGAACTCGGTCTGGATAAACCGATGTGGCAGCAGTACCTCCACTATATCTGGGGGGTTATGCATGGTGACTTAGGTATCTCGCTGAAAAGCCGCTTACCGGTATGGGAAGAGTTCGTACCTCGCTTTAAAGCAACGCTGGAACTCGGCGTTTGCGCGATGATTTTCGCCGTCGCGGTGGGTATTCCGGTGGGCGTACTTGCTGCCGTGAAGCGCGGCTCTATTTTCGATCACACCGCCGTTGGCCTGGCGCTGACCGGTTACTCCATGCCGATCTTCTGGTGGGGCATGATGCTGATCATGCTGGTTTCCGTGCAGTGGAACCTGACGCCGGTTTCCGGTCGGGTGAGCGACATGGTGTTCCTTGATGACTCCAATCCCCTGACCGGTTTTATGCTGATCGACACCGCCATCTGGGGGGAAGAGGGCAACTTTATCGATGCGTTGGCGCATATGGTTCTGCCGGCGATGGTGCTGGGTACCATTCCTCTGGCGGTCATTGTGCGTATGACCCGTTCATCGATGCTGGAAGTGCTGGGCGAGGATTACATTCGCACCGCGCGCGCCAAAGGCCTGACCCGTATGCGCGTCATCATTATTCACGCTCTGCGTAACGCGATGCTGCCCGTGGTAACCGTAATCGGCCTGCAGGTCGGTACGCTGCTGGCCGGAGCAATCCTGACCGAAACTATCTTCTCCTGGCCGGGGCTGGGGCGCTGGCTGATCGATGCGCTGCAACGCCGTGATTATCCGGTGGTGCAGGGCGGGGTGCTGCTGGTCGCGACGATGATTATTCTCGTCAACCTGCTGGTAGACCTGCTGTACGGCGTGGTGAACCCGCGTATTCGGCATAAGAAGTAAGGGGCCATCATGTCACAGGTTACTGAAAATAAAGTTATTGCTGCACCGGTGCCAATGACTCCGCTGCAGGAGTTCTGGCACTATTTTAAACGCAACAAAGGCGCGGTTGTCGGGCTGGTTTATGTTGTCATCATGATTCTGATTGCGGTCTTTGCGAATGTTCTCGCCCCGTATAATCCGGCTGAGCAGTTCCGTGATGCGCTGCTGGCACCACCTGCGTGGCAGGAAGGCGGTACCATGGCGCATCTGTTTGGTACAGATGATGTGGGCCGCGATGTGCTGTCCCGCCTGATGTACGGTGCGCGTCTGTCGCTGCTGGTCGGCTGTCTGGTGGTGGTGCTCTCCCTGCTGATGGGCGTGATTCTCGGGCTTATCGCCGGCTACTTTGGCGGGATTGTCGATAACGTCATTATGCGTGTGGTCGATATCATGCTGGCGTTGCCGAGCCTGTTACTGGCGCTGGTGCTGGTGGCGGTGTTTGGCCCCTCGATTGGCAACGCCGCGCTGGCGCTGACGTTCGTGGCATTGCCGCACTATGTACGTCTGACGCGCGCCGCTGTCCTTGTGGAAGTTAACCGCGACTACGTCACCGCATCCCGCGTGGCGGGAGCCGGTGCGATGCGCCAGATGTTCGTCAATATTCTTCCTAACTGTCTTGCGCCGCTGATTGTTCAGGCGTCGCTGGGCTTCTCTAACGCCATTCTCGATATGGCTGCTCTCGGCTTCCTGGGGATGGGCGCACAGCCGCCTACGCCGGAATGGGGCACCATGCTCTCTGACGTGTTGCAGTTTGCGCAAAGCGCCTGGTGGGTCGTGACCTTCCCGGGGCTGGCAATCCTGCTGACGGTGCTGGCATTTAACCTGATGGGTGACGGTCTGCGTGACGCGCTCGATCCCAAACTGAAGCAGTAAGAGGTTCGAGATGGCGTTATTAAATGTAGATAAATTATCGGTGCATTTCGGCGACGAAAGCGCACCGTTCCGCGCTGTAGACCGCATCAGCTACAGCGTAAAACAGGGTGAAGTGGTCGGGATTGTGGGTGAGTCCGGCTCTGGTAAATCGGTCAGTTCGCTGGCGATTATGGGGCTGATTGATTATCCGGGCCGCGTAATGGCGGAAAAGCTGGAGTTTAACGGTCAGGATTTGCAGCGTATCTCAGAAAAAGAGCGCCGCAACCTGGTGGGTGCCGAAGTGGCAATGATCTTCCAGGACCCGATGACCAGCCTTAACCCGTGCTACACCGTGGGTTTCCAGATTATGGAAGCGATTAAGGTGCATCAAGGCGGCAACAAAAGTACCCGCCGTCAGCGAGCGATTGACCTGCTGAATCTGGTCGGTATTCCCGATCCGGCATCGCGTCTGGATGTTTACCCGCATCAGCTTTCCGGCGGCATGAGCCAGCGCGTGATGATCGCCATGGCGATTGCCTGTCGGCCAAAACTGCTGATTGCCGATGAACCAACCACTGCGCTGGACGTGACCATTCAGGCGCAAATTATCGAACTGCTGCTGGAGCTACAGCAGAAAGAGAACATGGCGCTGGTGTTAATTACCCATGACCTGGCGCTGGTGGCGGAAGCGGCACATAAAATTATCGTGATGTATGCAGGCCAGGTAGTAGAAACGGGCGATGCGCACGCTATCTTCCATGCGCCGCGTCACCCGTATACTCAGGCATTGCTGCGTGCGCTGCCGGAATTTGCTCAGGACAAAGAACGTCTGGCGTCGTTGCCAGGTGTCGTTCCCGGCAAGTACGACCGCCCGAACGGCTGCCTGCTTAACCCGCGCTGCCCCTACGCCACTGACAAATGCCGTGCTGAAGAACCGGCGCTGAATATGCTCGCTGACGGGCGTCAGTCCAAATGCCATTACCCACTTGATGATGCCGGGAGGCCGACACTATGAGTACGCATGAGGCCACCCCGCAACAACCGCTGTTGCAGGCTATCGACCTGAAAAAACATTATCCGGTGAAGAAAGGCATGTTCGCGCCGGAACGTCTGGTGAAGGCGCTGGATGGCGTTTCGTTTAACCTTGAACGTGGCAAAACGCTGGCAGTAGTAGGTGAATCTGGCTGCGGTAAATCGACCCTAGGTCGGTTGCTGACGATGATTGAAACGCCCACCGGCGGCGAACTGTATTACCAGGGGCAGGATCTGCTCAAGCACGATCCGCAGGCGCAGAAGCTACGTCGGCAGAAAATCCAGATTGTCTTCCAGAACCCTTACGGTTCGCTGAATCCGCGTAAAAAAGTTGGGCAGATTCTCGAAGAGCCGCTGCTGATCAACACCAGCTTAAGCAAAGAACAGCGTCGGGAAAAAGCCCTGTCGATGATGGCGAAAGTCGGCCTGAAAACCGAGCATTATGACCGCTATCCGCATATGTTCTCCGGCGGTCAGCGTCAGCGTATCGCCATTGCCCGAGGTCTGATGCTCGACCCGGATGTGGTGATTGCCGATGAGCCGGTTTCCGCGCTGGACGTCTCAGTGCGTGCGCAGGTGCTGAATCTGATGATGGATTTGCAGCAGGAACTGGGGCTATCTTATGTCTTTATCTCGCACGATCTGTCGGTGGTGGAGCACATTGCTGATGAAGTGATGGTGATGTACCTGGGCCGCTGCGTGGAGAAGGGGACGAAGGACCAAATCTTCAATAACCCGCGCCACCCGTACACTCAGGCGCTGCTCTCCGCGACACCACGCCTGAACCCGGACGATCGTCGCGAACGCATCAAACTTACCGGTGAACTGCCAAGCCCGCTGAATCCACCGCCAGGCTGCGCCTTCAACGCCCGCTGTCGTCGGCGCTTCGGCCCCTGCATCCAGTTGCAGCCGCAGCTAAAAGACTACGGCGGTCAACTGGTAGCTTGTTTTGCCGTTGATCAGGATGAAAATCCGCAGCGTTAACTCACAAAACCGGGGCCATGCGCTCCGGTTTACTCAATCAACTTCAACAGTGGCGACAAGCATAACAAAATGCCGTACAGCAGAATCATCCAGGCTTTAAACCCGCGAAGTTTTTCCAGTTGTGAGACTTTATAGATCAGGAAAAACGGAATGAGGCACGACACAATGCCATATAACGGGCTTCCCAACTGAAAGAACACCAGTACCGATACACGAAACGAAACCCAAATCGTCAACGTAATGACGATAAAAGTGCAGATCGCCAGAGTCAGCACGCGTGAGTTAATTTTCCTGGTATCAATAATTCGGCTTAACAGATTGAGAATAATGCCTTTAATGGCCTCGTGGAAACCGAGATAAATGCCAAAGAATGCAGTCAGTACGGCAAAGATATTCAGCACCGTAGAGGTGATATGAATGATATGCCCAGGGATCACCTGCGCGGCCAGTGCCAGTGCCGAGATATTTTGTTCAAAGGCAGAAACGGCTTCTTCGTGGCTAATTGAGAAGGTAAACGAAAAGGCAAAAAACAGGATCACCGCGATGAGCGTGACATAACTAATTCGGTGGGTACGCAGCGCGAGCCGGGTTGCCAGTACTTTATCCGCTTCCCGTTTACGATAGGCAATATTCATTGGGTTAAGTACCTGAATAAATACCGCGGAAAAGAAGCAAAATGGAATAGTAAGCAGGACATCGCGGAAAAAGTCGGAGGCTTGCGGGAAGGCGGTTATATTGGCGAAATTCCAGTGCGGGATCATCGCAAAACCGAACACGACAATAATCCCTACTTTGACCACCACCATTGGTCCGGAAATCTTAAACAGTAATCGTTCACCACCAGACGCAATCGCCACCAGTACGGCGAAAATGGCGACTTTATAAAATAGAGATTGAGAAAGATCGGCATCGGTTAAACCGAAGGTTTTCAGGTACGAGGCGCTGTCGAAAACCACGGAGAGAGAGTAGATAAAAATCCCGTGGATAATCATCAAAAAGTAGATAACCCCGAGGAAAATTCCCCAGTTCTTCCCCAGGTAATGACTGATAATATCGGTGTAGTCATTACAGGAATCGCTTTCAGAAAGGGTTTTTAAATAAATGTCCTGTACTACCCAGGTGGCAGGATAAGCAATGATCGCTGCGGTAATAAATACCCAAATTCCCTTCAAGCCAATTTGTACTGGCATCAGCACGGTTCCGGCACCAATCGCCATGCCTATGCATAATAAAACCCAGCCGAAGTCGTAGCGTGTAAACGGCAATTTCTGATCGTGTTTCGGTAGTGTGTTGTGCTGCATAAAGTCCTGTCCAGAAAGAAGTCGGCCTCGCAAAAATGAATAAACCCAGTTTCTCTTGCGCAACAGGTGGAGAAGTCGAATACGCAGTATGTAAAAAATGAGGCAACAGATTCACTGGGGAGGTCGCGAGGAGGCGCAATTCTACAAAATTGCGCATTTCACTACTAGTCTGGAGTCAGCCCGGATATGAGCTGCAACTATTGCAAATAAAGAAATTAAGCTGGAAGGCATCACGCAATGAGGAAGATTGCCGGGTGCTGACGGCAAAAAGCAATCGTAAAATCAGCGGCAAGCCGGAAGGGTTCCGGTGAGGCGCAATGTTGCGGGGGCTTTATCCCTGGTGGCATTGGTTGCTGGAGAGAGAAAACCCCCGCACGTTGCAGGTATGCACCTGACAACATCACGGGGGCCATTCTTGCATCTAGACCATTCAAGAATAGCCGCGAAACGTTGTCATTACAACACAGGCGGCTATATGACGCTCGCAGAGCTGGGCATGGCCTTCTGGCATGATTTAGCGGCTCCGGTCATTGCTGGCATTCTTGCCAGTATGATCGTGAACTGGCTGAACAAGCGGAAGTAACGTGTCATGCGGGCGTCAGGCTGCCGTAATGGCAATTTGCGCCCGGACCAGGCCGCAGAGGTGAAACTCTGCGGCCTTTTTCGTAAGAAAAATGCAACGGTTGCAAGCGGATAATATTCTGCGGAATGCGCAGCACAGAGTGAAGAAGTGACGGATTCCGGAGCAGAAAAACAGTCGTAGAATCAGCGGCAAGCCGGAAAGGTTCCGGTGAGGCGCAATGTTGCGGGGGCTTTATCCCTGGTGGCATTGGTTGCTGGAGAGAGAAAACCCCCGTACGTTGCAGGTATGCACCTGACAACATCACGGGGGCTAATCTTGAACCTTAACAACTCAAGAATAGCCGCGAAACGTTGTCATTACAACACAGGCGGCTATATGACGCTCGCAGAGCTGGGCATGGCCTTCTGGCATGATTTAGCGGCTCCGGTCATTGCTGGCATTCTTGCCAGTATGATCGTGAACTGGCTGAACAAGCGGAAGTAACGTGTCATGCGGGCGTCAGGCTGCCGTAATGGCAATTTGCGCCCGGACCAGGCCGCAGGGGGAAACTCTGCGGCCTTTTTCGTTCTTACTGCGGGTAAGGCACCCAGTCGCCGCCGTTCAGGCGAACGTACGGTTTATCCTGGTATTGAATAACTACTGCATTTGAGTTCTCGGAGACCGGTGCTGTTTGTGGTAACCCACTGGTGAGTTTTTTCCAGTCAACATTGTCTTCGGTGAAAATCTTGCCATCAAGAACGCGAACCACCAGATCGGAGATAGCCAGGAAGCTGCTCGGTTGGTCGATGACAATCGGAGCCCCCTGATGTGGTGCCTTCATGCCGAAGAATTTCACCCCAACGGGGACGTCTGTGATAGACGGGCTAGGGATATCACGTAGACCAGATACCTGCATTCTGTCGCCCTTCAGCGCGCCGCCGTGTTCCGGCACCACGACCACCATCACTTTACGACCCGATTTCTCCAGTTCAGTAAAGAAGGCGTCCAGTTCATCAAAGAATTTTTGCGCCCGCGCTTTGTAATCCGCTGTTTTGCTGACGCCCGGATAATGGTTGCCGTCATGCAGTGGAAGCGTGTTGTAGAACGTGGCACTACGGCTGTTTTTATCTTTTTCGGTAACGTCCAGCCAACGGTTAAGCACGGCGGTATCGTCATAAACCGGCGAACCATCAAAGCCCAGCAAAATAACCGGCAGATTTGTTTGATCCATCAATTCGCTCTGCATGCCGCCATTTTCGCGAACTTCCTTCAAAAAACCACCGAACTGGCCGTTATGTCCCATCATCAGGTGCTGGGTAAAGCCCAGTTTCGACAGGTTATCAAACAGATAGCAGTCGTTATTTGCCGGTTGATACAGATTAGTGTGCGAAGTCTGCCCGCAGCTGGCGCGCAGTAAACGGATCGCCGCCGGGCCACTGTAGGAGGTGGCGGAGTTAAAGTTCTTGAACTCAATATCGAAATGCGACCACAGTGGATGCGACATCAATCCGGCGGCTTCAATATCCGACCAGGAAAGCGAACAGATATTAATCACCAGTAGTTCAAATGGCTGAGCATCAGCGGGCAGCGAAGACGGGAAGATCGATTTACGTTTCGCCTCCGCGTTATAGAAATTATTCAGCCAGGCGTTAAGGTTTGCTGTTGTTGGCGGTGCAGTTTGTGCGGGCATATCACCCACTATCGGTGCGCCACCCGTCGCCGCAACGGTTGCCGCTGCGTTACCACCCGTCGTTGTTACAGTGGTCGTTGGTTGACCGGCTGGCCACAAGGAGAAACTTGGTCCCGCCAGGGTAAGTACGTTCAGCCATAGCAGAATGGCAACCACAAAAACGGTAATGCGAATCCATTGTGACAGGAATAACCAGGCCACGAATAAAACAAAAATGGCCCCAATCATCTGCCAGTTAATAAAGCGTGTGACAAGATCGATTAAATAATCGGTACTGAACCCCGCCACCTGCGAACCCTGGCTCATTATGCTTTCCGGACCAGGCAACCAGGTGTCATGCCAGAACAAAGCAAAGCCGATCGGCAGGGCAATCCAGTGGCGCAAGCGATGCAGGCTATAGTGCGGAATGGGCATCAGTAGAAACGCGGCAAACACCAAATTGAGGAGCGGATGGAAGTTAAGATATCCCGCCCACAACAGGCCGAACTTAACCAGAAAATAGAAGTTCCAGCCGGAAAGGCCGCGCCAGTATTGCCAGAGGGAAGAAGGCATGGCGGTATTTTGCGTAAATTGAGTCATTTTTTGGTTGCCCTGGCTTTTTCCGTGCGGCGTAACGTCCCGGCCGGTTTAACATAACGAGGTTTAGCAAAGAACAAACGTAAGGTGTCGCGAATGCGTCGCAAAGAGTGCCGCGCCAGATAGCCCAGCGGGAAAAATATCAGTGCGCAAACGACAATAATTTCAATGATATCGCTGATGGTCATCATGATGAGCGCTCCACAGCATCATCTAACAGTCGCATTGGTTCTGGTATTCGTCGCCAGTGGCGACCATCATGCTCGGCATTGATGACCGGTTTAGAACTTTGCGCTAAAGGCAGCGGCATGCCCCATTGTTCTGGGGCAAGCAGGCGCATCTGCACCAGCTCGGCACTGATTTGATCATCTTCAAACCAGACCATTCGGTTTGAGAAAATGTCGCCAGTAGGCAATGGGAAAATATGATTCAACGCGGTATCCAGATCGTTAATCCGACAGAATGAGAGAAACAGCACCAGCCGATTACCGCCAATGGTCATGATATCGCCGGTACGGTTAGGGCGACATAGCGTCAGGGCTTGCTCAACGCGGATACCCGGTACCGGACGTAGGGCAACCAGAACGCCTTTACCGTGGGCAGGTAATAGAGGGTTATTCATCATGTTGTTGACGGCATTACAGAACACATCCCACTTCTGGAAACCACGCAGTTTGAGCGGCTGGGTCATTGACAGCAAGGTAGTGATATCTTCCGGCACATAGCGACTAAACTTCTGCCCTTGCACGCTTTCGATCATCGTCAGACAGCGGGAGAGTGGCGCATTCCACGGGATAACCATATTTGCACCGCAGGCCAATAATAAACGTTCATCGGTGGCGCGCAGGCTGGCGGTATTTTCCCGTACGAGGATTTTCATCGCACTACCGCGCTGGCGACGCAGAGTATGAATGCTGCGGGCCAGTGGCTCGATTTGCGCATTTTGCTGTAAAGAAAAGACCACCGTCGCCGCCTGAGCGGTACGGGCTTCATTGAACAGGACTTCGTTATTGTTGAACAGTTGCCAGTGTTCCGATAGCGGCGGCGCACCTTCCAGTACAGCAACATTACTCAGAATGCGTTTTTCGTCGCTGCGTGGTTGGATTTCCGCCTCTTGGTGTTGAACTAATGTCCAGCAACCATTTTGTTGCTGAACGCTAAGTTGCTGACGGGCGCTGACCCCTTTTTCGTTGCACCAGAAAGCAATATCCAGCAAATGTTGGTCGCCCTGAAAACGCAAACTGGCAAGACCAAAAAGTGACCGATATTCCTCAAGTAACAATGAAAATTGTTTATCGTTATTATTTCCGGAATTAATTACCAAAAGCGAACAATGGTTTAGCCGGCTCCATTTATTCATTTTATCCAACCATGAGCGAAGCCGCTCGGCAGGAATGTTTTGCCATGCATTATTTGCGCAAACAAGAATAAAAAGGTAATTATGGGGATCAATAGAACACTGCAAATCACGGGCCAAATAGTATAGACCTTTTTCATGATTTAGCATCGAAAATAATGTTATTTTTTCCGGCCCTTGAGAATCATCTAATTGAAAGATTTTCGCTGGATCGCTGTCCATGCTAATGACCGCGACGTGTGCGGTTTCAGCCTGGGATGCAATTGTTTGATTCGCCAGACTGATAGCATCTTCATGGCGATCGACGTTAAACCACCAGACGCCGCCTGCTGGCATATGTCGCAGCTCATCCCATAATGATGAGATACCGATAGAGAATACAGGGTCCACAATGTCCCTCATGTCAACATTTTGTCTGATTATCAGTTTACTAGCGAAAGCTAAGAAATAAACCTACCATTGAAATTAAAACTTATCAGATTTAGCATGTGAATCAATTTAGCAGGTCACAAGACATGTGATTTTAGTCTTTTCGTTTTTAACTTTTTCTGTTGCATAACGGAAAGTCAAAAAGTGAGCACATTCCCGTCTCGCCGTAAACAATAAACCGACGAAATGCTCACAGTTAGAATTGTCTCATGAACGGTACGGTTATTTCATAGGGATCAAGAAAAATGAATAACAATGAACCAGATACTCTGCCTGATCCCGCGATAGGCTATATCTTCCAGAATGATATTTTGGCGTTAAAGCAGACATTTTCACTGCCTGATATTGATTATGCCGATATTTCCCAACGCGAACAGTTGGCCGCGGCATTAAAACGCTGGCCGTTGCTGGCAGAGTTTGCGCAACAAAAGTAGGGGATTGGTGAATGGCCGTACTGGGATTGCAGGGGGTTCGGGGAGGCGTGGGGACAACAACCATCACCGCCGCATTAGCCTGGTCATTACAAATGTTGGGAGAAAATGTCCTGGTGGTCGATGCCAGCCCGGACAACTTGTTGCGCCTGTCATTTAACGTTGATTTTACCCACCGTCAGGGTTGGGCCAGAGCTATGCTGGATGGCCAGGACTGGCGTGACGCCGGGTTGCGCTATACCTCGCAGCTCGATTTGCTGCCTTTTGGTCAGTTATCGATTGAAGAACAAGAAAATCCACAGCACTGGCAAACCCGGCTGAGCGATATTTGCTCCGGCTTACAGCAACTAAAAGCCAGCGGGCGTTACCAGTGGATTTTAATTGACTTACCGCGTGATGCCTCGCAGATAACCCACCAGCTGCTGAGTTTGTGCGATCACTCGCTGGCAATCGTCAATGTGGATGCCAACTGCCATATCCGACTGCATCAGCAAGCGCTGCCGGATGGTGCACATATTTTGATTAATGACTTCCGTATTGGCAGCCAGGTTCAGGACGATATTTACCAGCTTTGGTTGCAAAGCCAGCGCCGATTGCTGCCGATGCTCATTCATCGTGATGAAGCGATGGCTGAATGTCTGGCAGCTAAGCAACCAGTCGGTGAATATCGCAGTGATGCGCTGGCGGCTGAAGAGATACTGACGCTGGCGAACTGGTGCCTGTTGAATTATTCCGGGCTGAAAACGCCAGTCGGGAGTGCATCATGAGTATCCTGACCCGGTGGTTGCTTATCCCGCCGGTCAACGCACGGCTTATTGGGCGTTATCGCGATTATCGTCGTCACGGCGCGTCGGCTTTCAGCGCGACGCTCGGCTGTTTCTGGATGATCCTGGCCTGGATTTTTATTCCGCTGGAGCACCCGCGCTGGCAGCGTATTCGCGCAGAACATAAAAACCTGTATCCGCATATCAACGCCTCGCGTCCGCGTCCGCTGGACCCGGTCCGTTATCTTATTCAAACATGCTGGTTACTGATCGGTGCATCGCGCAAAGAAACGCCGAAACCGCGCAGGCGGGCATTTTCAGGTCTACAAAATATTCGTGGACGTTACCATCAATGGATGAATGAGCTGCCTGAGCGCGTTAGCCATAAAACACAGCATCTTGATGAGAAAAAAGAGCTCGGTCATTTGAGTGCCGGGACGCGGCGGTTGATCCTCGGTATCATCGTCACCTTCTCGCTGATTCTGGCGTTAATCTGCGTTACTCAGCCGTTTAACCCGCTAGCGCAGTTTATCTTCCTGATGCTGCTGTGGGGGGTAGCGCTGATCGTACGGCGGATGCCGGGGCGCTTCTCGGCGCTGATGCTGATTGTGCTGTCGCTGACCGTTTCTTGCCGTTATATCTGGTGGCGTTACACCTCGACGTTAAACTGGGACGATCCGGTCAGCCTGGTGTGCGGGCTTATTCTGCTCTTCGCTGAAACGTACGCGTGGATTGTGCTGGTGCTCGGCTATTTCCAGGTCGTATGGCCGCTGAATCGTCAGCCGGTGCCATTGCCGAAAGATATGTCGCTGTGGCCGTCGGTGGATATCTTTGTCCCGACTTACAACGAAGATCTCAACGTGGTGAAAAATACCATTTACGCTTCGCTGGGTATCGACTGGCCGAAAGACAAGCTGAACATCTGGATCCTCGATGACGGCGGCAGGGAAGAGTTTCGCCAGTTTGCGCAAAACGTGGGGGTGAAATATATCGCCCGTACCACTCATGAACATGCGAAAGCGGGCAACATCAACAATGCGCTGAAATATGCCAAAGGCGAGTTCGTGTCGATATTCGACTGCGACCACGTACCAACGCGATCGTTCCTGCAAATGACCATGGGCTGGTTCCTGAAAGAGAAACAGCTGGCGATGATGCAGACGCCGCACCACTTCTTCTCGCCGGATCCGTTTGAACGCAACCTGGGGCGTTTTCGTAAAACGCCGAACGAAGGCACGCTGTTTTATGGTCTGGTGCAGGACGGCAATGATATGTGGGATGCCACTTTCTTCTGCGGTTCATGTGCGGTGATTCGCCGTAAGCCGCTGGATGAGATTGGCGGTATTGCTGTCGAAACGGTAACCGAAGATGCGCACACTTCTCTGCGTCTGCACCGTCGTGGCTACACCTCAGCGTATATGCGTATTCCGCAGGCAGCGGGGCTGGCGACCGAAAGTCTCTCGGCGCATATCGGTCAGCGTATTCGCTGGGCGCGCGGGATGGTGCAAATCTTCCGTCTCGATAACCCGCTCACCGGTAAAGGGCTGAAGTTTGCTCAGCGGCTGTGCTATGTCAACGCCATGTTCCACTTCTTGTCGGGCATTCCACGACTGATCTTCCTGACTGCGCCGCTGGCGTTCCTGCTGTTTCATGCCTACATCATCTACGCGCCAGCGTTGATGATCGCCCTGTTCGTGCTACCGCATATGATCCATGCCAGCCTGACTAACTCGAAGATCCAGGGCAAATATCGCCACTCTTTCTGGAGTGAAATCTACGAAACGGTGCTGGCGTGGTATATCGCACCACCGACGCTGGTGGCGCTGATTAACCCGCACAAAGGCAAATTTAACGTCACCGCCAAAGGTGGACTGGTGGAAGAAGAGTACGTCGACTGGGTGATCTCGCGGCCCTACATCTTCCTTGTTCTGCTCAACCTGGTGGGCGTAGCGGTTGGGATCTGGCGCTACATCTATGGTCCGCCAACCGAGATGCTCACCGTGGTCGTCAGTATGGTGTGGGTATTCTACAACCTGATTATTCTCGGCGGCGCAGTCGCAGTATCGGTAGAAAGCAAACAGGTACGCCGATCGCACCGCGTGGAGATGACGATGCCCGCAGCAATTGCCCGCGAAGATGGTCACCTCTTCTCGTGTACCGTTCAGGATTTCTCCGACGGTGGTTTGGGGATCAAGATCAACGGTCAGGCGCAGATTCTGGAAGGGCAGAAAGTGAATCTGTTGCTTAAACGCGGTCAGCAGGAATACGTCTTCCCGGCTCAGGTGGCGCGCGTGATGGGTAATGAAGTTGGGCTGAAATTAATGCCGCTCACTACCCAGCAACATATCGATTTTGTGCAGTGTACGTTTGCCCGTGCGGATACATGGGCGCTCTGGCAGGACAGCTACCCGGAAGATAAGCCGCTGGAAAGTCTGCTGGATATTCTGAAGCTCGGCTTCCGTGGCTACCGCCATCTGGCGGAATTTGCGCCTTCTTCGGTGAAGGGCATATTCCGTGTGCTGACTTCTCTGGTTTCCTGGGTTGTATCGTTTATTCCGCGCCGCCCGGAGCGGAGCGAAACGGCACAACCATCGGATCAGGCTTTGGCTCAACAATGATGATAACGCGATGAAAAGAAAAATATTCTGGATTTGTGCAGTGGCTCTGGGGATGAGTGCGTTCCCCTCTTTCATGACGCAGGCGACGCCAGCAACGCAACCACTGATCAATGCTGAGCCAGCTGTAGCCGCCCAGGCGGAGCAAAATCCGCAGGTGGGGCAAGTGATGCCGGGCGTGCAGGGCGCAGATGCGCCAGTCGTGGCGCAGAACGGTCCTTCCCGTGATGTGAAGCTGACCTTTGCGCAAATTGCGCCGCCGCCGGGCAGCATGGTGCTACGTGGCATTAACCCGAACGGCAGCATTGAGTTTGGTATGCGCAGCGATGAAGTGGTGACGAAGGCGATGCTCAACCTCGAATACACGCCATCGCCATCATTACTGCCTGTCCAGTCGCAGTTAAAGGTTTATCTCAATGATGAACTGATGGGCGTGCTGCCAGTGACCAAAGAACAGTTGGGTAAAAAAACGCTGGCACAAATGCCCATTAACCCGCTGTTTATTACTGATTTCAACCGTGTGCGGCTGGAGTTTGTCGGCCATTATCAGGACGTGTGCGAAAACCCGGCCAGCACCACGCTTTGGCTGGATGTTGGGCGGAGCAGTGGACTGGATCTGACCTATCAGACCCTGAATGTGAAGAATGACCTGTCACACTTCCCGGTGCCATTCTTTGACCCGCGTGATAACCGCACCAACACCTTGCCGATGGTCTTTGCGGGTGCGCCGGATGTTGAGCTGCAACAAGCATCTGCCATTGTCGCCTCGTGGTTTGGTTCGCGTTCTGGCTGGCGTGGGCAGAACTTCCCGGTGCTCTATAACCAACTGCCGGATCGCAATGCCATTGTCTTTGCCACCAATGACAAACGCCCGGACTTCCTGCGCGATCATCCGGCGGTAAAAGCCCCGGTGATTGAGATGATTAACCATCCGCAGAATCCTTACGTCAAACTGCTGGTGGTGTTTGGTCGTGACGACAAAGACCTGTTGCAGGCAGCGAAAGGTATCGCTCAGGGTAACATTCTGTTCCGTGGTGAAAGTGTGGTAGTGAATGAAGTGAAACCGCTGCTACCGCGTAAACCGTACGATGCGCCGAACTGGGTGCGTACCGATCGTCCTGTCACCTTTGGTGAACTGAAAACCTATGAAGAACAATTACAATCCAGCGGTCTTGAGCCAGCAGCGATTAACGTTTCGCTAAACCTGCCGCCGGATCTCTACCTGATGCGCAGTACCGGCATTGATATGGATATTAATTACCGCTACACCATGCCGCCGGTGAAAGACAGTTCGCGGATGGATATCAGCCTGAATAACCAGTTCCTGCAATCCTTCAACCTGAGCAGCAAACAGGAGGCGAACCGCCTGCTGCTGCGTATTCCGGTATTACAAGGTTTGCTGGATGGCAAAACGGATGTCTCTATTCCGGCGCTGAAACTGGGCGCGACCAACCAGTTGCGGTTCGACTTTGAGTATATGAACCCGATGCCGGGCGGTTCGGTGGATAACTGTATTACCTTCCAGCCGGTGCAGAATCATGTGGTGATTGGTGACGACTCCACCATCGACTTCTCGAAGTATTACCACTTCATCCCGATGCCGGATCTACGCGCCTTTGCTAACGCGGGCTTCCCGTTCAGCCGGATGGCGGATTTGTCGCAAACCATCACCGTGATGCCGAAAACGCCAAACGAAGCACAGATGGAAACCTTGCTGAATACCGTTGGCTTTATCGGTGCGCAGACGGGCTTCCCGGCGATTAACCTGACGGTGACCGATGATGGCAGCACCATTCAGGGCAAAGATGCCGACATCATGATCGTCGGTGGTATCCCGGACAAACTGAAAGACGATAAGCAGATCGACCTGTTGGTGCAGGCGACCGAAAGCTGGGTGAAAACGCCGATGCGCCAGACCCCGTTCCCCGGTATTGTGCCGGACGAGAGCGATCGCGCGGCAGAAACCCAGTCAACGCTGACCTCTTCCGGTGCGATGGCGGCGGTGATTGGCTTCCAGTCGCCGTATAACGACCAGCGCAGCGTGATTGCGCTGCTGGCAGATAGCCCACGCGGTTATGAAATGCTTAACGATGCGGTGAACGATAGCGGCAAACGCGCCACCATGTTCGGTTCGGTCGCGGTGATCCGCGAGTCCGGTATCAACAGCCTACGTGTTGGCGATGTTTATTACGTAGGTCATTTGCCGTGGTTCGAGCGCTTGTGGTATGCGCTGGCAAACCATCCGATTCTGCTGGCGGTGCTGGCGGCTATCAGTGTGATATTGCTGGCGTGGGTACTGTGGCGTCTGCTGCGTATTATTAGTCGTCGTCGTCTTAACCCGGATAACGAGTAATTGAAGATGAATGTGTTGCGTAGTGGACTCGTGACGATGCTGCTGCTGGCTGCCTTTAGTGTTCAGGCAGCCTGTACCTGGCCTGCCTGGGAGCAGTTTAAAAAGGATTACATCAGTCAGGAAGGGCGCGTCATCGACCCCAGCGACGCGCGCAAAATCACCACCTCCGAAGGGCAAAGTTACGGCATGTTCTTTGCCCTGGCGGCTAACGACCGTGCAGCTTTCGATAATCTTCTCGACTGGACGCAGAACAATCTCGCTCAGGGTTCTTTAAAAGAAAATTTGCCCGCCTGGCTGTGGGGCAAGAAAGAGAACAGTAAGTGGGAAGTGCTGGACAGCAATTCGGCCTCCGATGGTGATGTCTGGATGGCCTGGTCGTTGCTGGAGGCGGGGCGTTTGTGGAAAGAGCAGCGTTATACCGACATCGGCAGCGCATTGCTAAAACGTATCGCGCGGGAGGAAGTGGTGACGGTGCCTGGGCTGGGCTCCATGTTGTTACCGGGCAAAGTGGGTTTTGCTGAGGATAACAGCTGGCGTTTTAACCCCAGCTACCTGCCGCCGACGCTGGCGCAGTATTTCACCCGCTTTGGCGCGCCGTGGACCACGCTGCGCGAAACCAATCAACGTTTATTGCTGGAAACCGCCCCGAAAGGCTTTTCGCCAGACTGGGTGCGCTATGAGAAAGACAAAGGCTGGCAGCTAAAAGCCGAAAAAACGTTGATCAGCAGCTACGACGCTATCCGCGTTTACATGTGGGTAGGCATGATGCCTGACAGCGATCCGCAAAAAGCGCGGATGCTCAACCGGTTTAAACCGATGGCGACATTCACTGAGAAAAACGGTTATCCGCCGGAAAAAGTGGATGTGGCTACGGGGAAAGCGCAGGGTAAAGGACCGGTCGGTTTTTCTGCCGCCATGCTGCCCTTTTTACAAAACCGCGATGCGCAGGCCGTTCAGCGCCAGCGCGTGGCCGATAACTTTCCCGGCAGCGATGCCTATTACAACTATGTGCTGACCCTGTTTGGACAAGGCTGGGATCAACACCGTTTCCGCTTCTCGACAAAAGGTGAGTTATTACCTGACTGGGGCCAGGAATGCGCAAATTCACACTAAACATATTCACGCTTTCCCTCGGTCTGGCCGTCATGCCGATGGTCGAGGCAGCACCAACCGCTCAGCAACAGTTGCTGGAGCAAGTTCGGTTAGGCGAAGCGACCCATCGTGAAGACCTGGTGCAACAGTCGTTGTATCGGCTGGAACTTATTGATCCGAATAACCCGGATGTGATTGCTGCCCGTTTTCGTTCTCTGTTACGTCAGGGCGATATTGATGGCGCACAAAAACAGCTCGATCGGCTGTCGCAGTTAGCGCCGAGTTCAAATGCGTATAAATCGTCGCGGACTACGATGCTGCTTTCCACGCCGGATGGTCGTCAGGCACTGCAACAGGCAAGATTGCAGGCAACTACCGGTCATGCGGAAGAAGCTGTGGCGAGTTACAACAAACTGTTCAACGGTGCGCCGCCGGAAGGTGACATTGCTGTCGAGTACTGGAGTACGGTGGCGAAAATTCCGGCTCGCCGTGGCGAAGCGATTAATCAGCTAAAGCGCATTAATGCGGATACGCCGGGCAACACGGGCCTGCAAAACAATCTGGCGCTATTGCTGTTTAGTAGCGATCGCCGTGACGAAGGCTTTGCCGTCCTGGAACAAATGGCGAAATCGAACGCCGGGCGCGAAGGGGCCTCTAAAATCTGGTACGGGCAGATTAAAGACATGCCCGTCAGCGATGCCAGCGTGCAGGCACTGAAAAAATATCTCTCGATCTTTAGCGATGGCGATAGCGTGGCTGCTGCGCAATCGCAACTGGCAGAACAGCAAAAACAGCTGGCCGATCCTGCTTTCCGCGCTCGTGCGCAAGGTTTAGCGGCGGTGGACTCTGGCATGGCGGGTAAAGCCATTCCCGAACTACAACAGGCGGTGCGGGCGAACCCGAAAGACAGTGAGGCTCTGGGGGCGCTGGGCCAGGCGTATTCCCAGAAAGGTGATCGCGCCAATGCAGTGGCGAATCTGGAAAAAGCCCTCGCGCTGGATCCGCACAACAGCAATAACGACAAATGGAACAGTCTGCTGAAAGTAAACCGCTACTGGCTGGCGATCCAGCAGGGCGATGCCGCGCTGAAAGCCAATAATCCTGACCGGGCAGAACGGCTGTTCCAGCAGGCACGTAATGTCGATAACACCGACAGCTATGCAGTGCTTGGGCTGGGCGATGTGGCGATGGCGCGCAAAGATTATCCCGCCGCCGAACGCTATTACCAGCAGACCTTGCGTATGGACAGCGGCAACACTAACGCCGTGCGCGGGCTGGCGAATATTTACCGCCAGCAGTCGCCAGAAAAAGCCGAAGCGTATATCGCATCGCTCTCTGCCAGCCAGCGGCGCAGCATTGATGATATCGAACGCAGCCTGCAAAACGACCGTCTGGCACAGCAGGCAGAGGCACTGGAAAACCAGGGGAAATGGGCGCAGGCGGCAGCACTTCAGCGGCAACGACTGGCGCTGGACCCCGGCAGTGTATGGATTACTTACCGACTTTCGCAGGATCTCTGGCAAGCCGGACAACGCAGCCAGGCCGATACGTTAATGCGCAATCTGGCGCAGCAGAAGCCGAACGACCCGGAGCAGGTTTACGCTTACGGGCTGTATCTCTCCGGTCACGACCAGGACAGAGCGGCGCTGGCGCATATCAACAGCCTGCCGCGCGCGCAGTGGAACAGCAATATTCAGGAGCTGGTTAATCGACTGCAAAACGATCAGGTGCTGGAAACCGCTAATCGCCTGCGAGAAAACGGTAAAGAGGCAGAAGCGGAAGCGCTGCTGCGCCAGCAACCGCCTTCCTCGCGTATTGACCTCACGCTGGCTGACTGGGCGCAGCAGCGACGTGATTACACCGCCGCCCGCGCGGCTTATCAGAACGTTTTGACGCGCGAGCCCACTAACGCCGATGCCATTCTTGGTCTGACGGAAGTGGATATTGCTGCCGGTGACAAAGCGGCGGCACGTAGCCAGCTGGCGAAACTGCCTGCCACTGATAACGCCTCGCTGAACACACAGCGGCGCGTGGCGCTGGCACAGGCGCAGCTTGGCGATACCGCAGCGGCGCAGCAGACATTTAATAAGTTGATCCCGCAGGCAAAATCTCAGCCACCGTCGATGGAAAGCGCGATGGTACTGCGTGATGGTGCGAAGTTTGAAGCGCAGGCGGGCGATCCAATGCAGGCGCTGGAAACCTACAAAGACGCCATGGTTGCATCCGGTGTGACCACGACGCGTCCGCAGGATAACGACACCTTTACCCGGCTGACCCGTAACGACGAGAAAGATGACTGGCTGAAACGCGGCGTGCGCAGCGATGCGGCGGACCTCTATCGCCAGCAGGATCTTAACGTCACTCTCGAGCACGATTACTGGGGTTCGAGCGGCACCGGTGGTTACTCCGATCTGAAAGCGCACACCACTATGTTGCAGGTGGACGCGCCCTATTCTGACGGGCGGATGTTCTTTCGCAGTGATTTCGTCAATATGAACGTCGGCAGTTTCTCCACTAATGCCGATGGCAAATGGGATGACAACTGGGGCACCTGTACATTACAGGACTGTAGCGGCAACCGCAGCCAGTCGGATTCCGGTGCCAGCGTGGCGGTCGGCTGGCGAAATGACGTCTGGAGCTGGGATATCGGTACCACGCCGATGGGCTTCAACGTGGTGGATGTGGTCGGCGGCATCAGTTACAGCGATGATATCGGGCCGCTGGGTTACACCGTTAACGCCCACCGTCGGCCTATCTCCAGTTCTTTGCTGGCCTTTGGTGGGCAAAAAGACTCTCCGAGCAATACCGGGAAAAAATGGGGCGGCGTGCGTGCCGACGGCGTGGGGCTAAGTCTGAGCTACGATAAAGGTGAAGCAAACGGCGTCTGGGCATCGCTTAGCGGTGATCAGTTAACCGGTAAAAATGTCGAAGATAACTGGCGCGTGCGCTGGATGACGGGCTATTACTATAAGGTCATCAACCAGAACAATCGCCGCGTCACAATCGGCCTGAACAACATGATCTGGCATTACGACAAAGACCTGAGTGGCTACTCACTCGGTCAGGGCGGTTACTACAGTCCGCAGGAATACCTGTCGTTTGCCATACCGGTGATGTGGCGGGAGCGCACGGAAAACTGGTCGTGGGAGCTGGGGGCGTCTGGCTCGTGGTCGCATTCACGCACCAAAACCATGCCGCGTTATCCGCTGATGAATCTGATCCCGACCGACTGGCAGGAAGAAGCTGCGCGGCAATCCAACGATGGCGGCAGCAGTCAGGGCTTTGGCTACACGGCGCGGGCATTACTTGAACGACGTGTTACTTCCAACTGGTTTGTCGGCACGGCAATTGATATCCAGCAGGCAAAAGATTACGCACCCAGCCATTTCCTGCTCTACGTACGTTATTCCGCCGCCGGATGGCAGGGTGACATGGATTTACCACCGCAGCCGCTGATACCTTACGCCGACTGGTAAGTTTTCAGATAGCGCCTCTCTTAATGCCGCTGCGATCGGGTATACTCGGGCGGCAATCTGGGATTTCCGGGGGGAGACAATTTGCGCGTAAGTCGCTCGTTAACAATCAAGCAGATGGCAATGGTGGCAGCCGTTGTCCTGGTGTTCGTTTTTATTTTTTGCACCGTTTTGCTGTTCCATCTGGTCCAGCAGAATCGCTATAACACGGCTACGCAACTGGAAAGCATTGCTCGCTCTGTCCGCGAACCCTTATCTTCTGCCATTTTGAAAGGCGATATTCCCGAAGCGGAAGCTATTCTTGCCAGCATTAAACCGGCAGGCGTGGTCAGCCGTGCCGATGTAGTGCTGCCCAACCAGTTCCAGGCGCTGCGTAAAAGTTTTATTCCAGAGCGTCCGGTGCCGGTAATGGTTACTCGCCTGTTTGAGCTACCGGTGCAAATCTCGCTGGGCGTTTACTCGCTGGAACGTCCGGCAAACCCGCAGCCAATTGCCTATCTGGTGCTACAGGCGGATTCCTTCCGCATGTATAAGTTCGTGATGAGCACCCTCTCAACGTTAGTGACCATTTACTTACTTTTGTCGTTAATATTGACTGTGGCGATTAGCTGGTGCATTAACCGCCTGATTTTGCATCCATTACGCAATATTGCTCGCGAACTTAACGCCATCCCACCCCAGGATCTTGTTGGTCACCAACTGGCATTACCGCGTCTGCATCAGGACGATGAAATCGGTATGTTGGTGCGCAGTTACAACCTCAACCAGCAATTGCTGCAGCGCCATTATGAAGAACAGAACGAAAATGCGATGCGCTTCCCGGTGTCGGATTTGCCGAACAAAGCCTTGCTGATGGAGATGCTGGAGCAGGTGGTGGCGCGTAAACAAACCACCGCGCTGATGATCATCACCTGTGAAACCCTGCGTGATACTGCGGGTGTGCTGAAAGAGGCGCAACGAGAAATTCTGCTGCTGACGCTGGTGGAAAAACTCAAATCGGTACTGTCGCCACGCATGATCCTCGCGCAGATTAGCGGTTATGACTTTGCTGTCATTGCCAACGGTGTACAGGAACCGTGGCACGCTATCACATTAGGTCAGCAAGTGCTCACTATCATGAGCGAGCGCCTGCCGATTGAACGTATTCAACTCCGTCCGCACTGTAGCATTGGCGTGGCGATGTTCTACGGCGATCTCACCGCCGAACAGCTTTACAGTCGCGCTATTTCTGCGGCATTTACCGCTCGCCATAAAGGCAAAAATCAGATTCAGTTCTTTGATCCGCAGCAGATGGAAGCCGCCCAGAAGCGGTTGACGGAAGAGAGCGATATCCTTAATGCACTGGAAAATCATCAGTTTGCGATTTGGTTACAGCCACAGGTCGAGATGACCAGCGGTAAACTGGTCAGTGCGGAAGTGTTACTGCGTATCCAGCAACCGGATGGCAGTTGGGACCTGCCGGATGGCTTAATCGATCGCATTGAGTGCTGTGGGCTGATGGTTACCGTCGGTCACTGGGTGCTGGAAGAGTCCTGTCGATTGCTTGCTGCCTGGCAAGAGCGCGGCATTATGCTGCCCTTGTCGGTAAACCTCTCAGCGCTGCAACTGATGCATCCAAATATGGTGGCGGATATGCTGGAACTGTTAACCCGCTATCGCATTCAGCCGGGAACACTGATTCTGGAAGTGACAGAAAGCCGACGTATTGACGATCCTCATGCTGCGGTGGCAATCCTCCGTCCGCTGCGCAATGCCGGAGTTCGGGTGGCGCTGGATGATTTCGGCATGGGCTACGCAGGGCTGCGTCAGCTGCAGCATATGAAATCGTTGCCAATCGACGTACTGAAAATCGACAAAATGTTTGTTGAAGGTTTGCCGGAAGATAGCAGCATGATTGCTGCAATTATCATGCTGGCGCAGAGCCTGAACCTACAAATGATTGCCGAAGGCGTGGAGACTGAAGCACAACGCGACTGGCTGGCAAAAGCGGGCGTTGGTATTGCCCAGGGCTTCCTTTTTGCTCGCCCACTCCCTATTGAAATCTTCGAAGAGAGTTACCTGGAAGAAAAATAGCTACCCCAAACTGATTACAAAACTTTAAAAAGTGCTGGTTTGTGCGAGCCAGCTCAAACTTTTTAACCTTTTTGTTTCAATTATGATCCAGGTACATTTCTGTGATGTTGTCTGGGTGTTATTTTAAGGCCGCAGGTACCCCATAACCTTACAAGACCTGTGGTTTTACTAAAGGACACCCTATGAAAACCTCTCTGTTTAAAAGCCTTTACTTTCAGGTCCTGACAGCGATAGCCATTGGTATTCTCCTTGGCCATTTCTATCCTGAAATAGGCGAGCAAATGAAACCGCTTGGCGACGGCTTCGTTAAGCTCATTAAGATGATCATCGCTCCTGTCATCTTCTGTACCGTCGTAACGGGCATTGCGGGCATGGAAAGCATGAAGGCGGTCGGTCGTACCGGCGCAGTCGCACTGCTTTACTTTGAAATTGTCAGTACCATCGCGCTGATTATTGGTCTTATCATCGTTAACGTCGTGCAGCCTGGTGCCGGAATGAACGTCGATCCGGCAACGCTTGATGCGAAAGCGGTAGCGGTTTACGCCGATCAGGCGAAAGACCAGGGCATTGTCGCCTTCATTATGGATGTCATCCCGGCGAGCGTCATTGGCGCATTTGCTAGCGGTAACATTCTGCAGGTACTGCTGTTTGCCGTACTGTTTGGTTTTGCGCTCCACCGTCTGGGCAGCAAAGGCCAACTGATTTTTAACGTGATCGAAAGTTTCTCGCAGGTCATTTTCGGCATCATCAATATGATCATGCGTCTGGCACCTATTGGTGCGTTCGGGGCAATGGCGTTTACCATCGGTAAATACGGCGTCGGCACACTGGTGCAACTGGGACAGCTGATTATCTGTTTCTACATCACCTGTATCCTGTTTGTGGTGCTGGTATTGGGTTCAATCGCTAAAGCGACTGGTTTCAGTATCTTCAAATTTATCCGTTACATCCGTGAAGAACTGCTGATTGTACTGGGGACTTCATCTTCCGAGTCGGCGCTGCCGCGTATGCTCGACAAGATGGAGAAACTCGGCTGCCGCAAATCGGTGGTGGGGCTGGTCATCCCGACAGGCTACTCGTTTAATCTTGATGGCACATCGATATACCTGACAATGGCGGCGGTGTTTATCGCCCAGGCCACTAACAGTCAGATGGATATCGTCCACCAAATCACGCTGTTAATCGTGTTGCTGCTTTCTTCTAAAGGGGCGGCAGGGGTAACGGGTAGTGGTTTTATCGTGCTGGCAGCGACGCTCTCTGCGGTGGGCCATTTGCCGGTAGCGGGTCTGGCGCTGATCCTCGGTATCGACCGCTTTATGTCAGAAGCTCGTGCGCTGACTAACCTGGTCGGTAACGGCGTAGCGACCATTGTCGTTGCTAAGTGGGTGAAAGAACTGGACCACAAAAAACTGGACGATGTGCTGAATAATCGTGCGCCGGATGGCAAAACGCACGAATTATCCTCTTAATCTCACCACTTATGCCCGCACTCCCTTCCCCGAGTGCGGGTGTTTGCGCATAATTGACCCCTGTGCCTGAACTTACCACCTGGGTGAGTTCAGGTTTATTTCACTTCTTCCGTGACATTTTCATGTTCTTGCGGTCTAACACGAAGTGTTTTTAACGTCATTTAGACTGACCGACAACGGGCAGTTTTTTATTACCAGGATAGTTGATCAGGGGTTCACATGCAGGGCACAAAAATTCGACTTTTAGCGGGCGGTTTGCTGATGATGGCCACTGCTGGCTATGTGCAGGCAGATGCGCTCCAGCCTGATCCAGCATGGCAACAGGGGACGCTTTCCAACGGTTTACAGTGGCAAGTGCTGACTACACCCCAGCGTCCCAGCGATCGTGTTGAAATTCGCCTGCTGGTTAATACCGGTTCGCTCGCCGAAAGTACACAACAGAGCGGTTACAGTCACGCCATCCCTCGTATTGCGCTAACGCAAAGCGGTGGCCTTGACGCAGCGCAGGCGCGTTCATTGTGGCAGCAGGGGATCGACCCTAAACGCCCGATGCCGCCGGTAATTGTCTCTTATGACACCACGCTGTTTAATCTGAGTTTGCCCAATAACCGTAACGACTTGCTGAAAGAGGCGCTCTCTTATCTGGCAAATGCCACTGGCAAACTGACTATCACGCCAGAAACCATCAACCATGCGTTGCAAAGTCAGGACATGGTGGCAACCTGGCCTGCCGATACTAAAGAGGGCTGGTGGCGTTATCGTCTGAAAGGATCAACCTTGTTAGGTCACGATCCTGCCGATCCGCTGAAACAACCCGTTGAAGCGGAAAAGATTAAAGATTTCTATCAGAAATGGTACACCCCGGATGCAATGACGCTGCTGGTGGTGGGAAACGTGGATGCGCGCTCGGTCGTCGACCAAATCAATAAAACGTTTGGCGAACTGAAAGGCAAACGTGAAACACCGGCTCCGGTGCCGACGCTTTCTCCGCTGCGTGCGGAAGCGGTGAGTATTATGACCGACGCGGTGCGTCAGGACCGGTTATCTATCATGTGGGATACGCCGTGGCAGCCGATTCGTGAATCAGCCGCACTGCTGCGCTACTGGCGTGCGGACCTGGCCCGTGAGGCGCTGTTCTGGCATGTTCAGCAAGCGTTAAGCGCCAGTAACAGTAAAGACATCGGTCTTGGATTTGACTGTCGTGTGCTGTATCTGCGTGCGCAGTGTGCCATCAACATCGAATCACCAAACGACAAGCTGAACAGCAACCTTAATCTGGTGGCGCGTGAACTGGCGAAGGTTCGCGATAAAGGTCTGCCGGAAGAAGAGTTCAATGCGTTAGTGGCGCAAAAGAAACTGGAGCTGCAGAAGCTGTTTGCCGCCTATGCGCGAGCTGATACCGATATTCTGATGGGGCAGCGGATGCGTTCGTTGCAAAATCAGGTTGTCGATATCGCGCCGGAGCAATATCAGAAACTGCGTCAGGATTTCCTTAACAGCCTGACGGTGGAGATGTTAAATCAGGATCTGCGTCAGCAGTTGTCGAATGATATGGCGTTAATACTGCTGCAGCCGAAAGGCGAGCCGGAATTTAACATGAAAGCGTTGCAGGCGGCCTGGGATCAAATCATGGCCCCATCGACTGCGGCTGCCGCCACATCTGTCGCCACGGATGACGTACATCCTGAAGTGACGGATATTCCACCTGCACAGTAATGCCTGATGGTGATGAGTTAGCACAACCATCAGGTATTTATGGATGAGCTGGATAGGGGGGTAACACTCTATCCAGCCTTTTGCATATGCTGCTTTTACGCTGGCATCGCTTCACGCGGGATAATCGCGCCGCGATACTGAATAACGGTACTTGCGGTCAGGTGCCCGCGTTTCGCTGCGTCTTCCGCACTGCCGCCCGTCAAACGTACCGCCAGATAACCGGCACTGAAAGAGTCGCCAGCTGCGGTGGTATCGATCACTTTTTCTTTCGGCAGTTTTACCGCCGGAACATCCACTAACCCTTCACCAGCAATGGACACCAGGCAAGAATCCGCCCCGCGTTTCACCACCACTTCTTTCACGCCCGCGTTATGGGTGCGCGCAATGACGTCTTCCACCGGCTGTTGACCCCACAGCGCGTCTTCATCGTCCAGCGTCAGGAAGGCGATATCCGTGCATTCCAGCATTTGTTGGTACACCTGCTGTGTCTCTTCTTTGCTGGCCCACAGGCGCGGACGATAGTTATTGTCGAAAATCACTTTTCCGCCGTTGGCGCGGCATTCGCGCAGCAGGGAAAGCAGCTTTTCGCGGCTGGTCGGGCTTAAGATCGCCAGGCTAATCCCGCTCAGGTAGAGATAATCGAAATTCGCCAGCTCTTCGCAAATCGTCGCGGATTGCTCACTCTCCAGCCAGAATTTGGCGGCGGCTTCGTTACGCCAGTAGTAGAACGTACGTTCGCCGGTGCTGTCGGTTTCAATGTAGTAAAGGCCCGGCAGACGGTTTTCCATCCGTTGGGTCAGGGAAGTATCAACGTTCTCGCCGCGCCAGGCGTCCAGCATCTGCTGGCTAAAACTGTCCGTTCCCAGCGCCGTTACGTAATGAACGGTTAATGCCGCAGGATCGACCTGACGGGCGATATAGACGGAAGTGTTCAGGGTATCGCCCCCGAAAGCGCGCTTAACGTCCGCGCCTTTCTCGGAAAGCTCAATCATGCATTCGCCAATCACGGCAATCTTTTTGGACATAGTTGTGAACCTGATCTGTAAAAAATTAGCGTTAGTTTGCGCTGTGGTGGTTTGCTGGTCAACCATATTAAAACAGTGTTCCATTATTTTTTTGAGCCAGAACGTATTCCTGAAAGATTCCGTTGTGGAGTGGGGAAATTTACCCCGGCCAGGCGGTAAAGTTCTGCCTTTGCGCGCCGATAATCTTTGTCGAGTCCGGGCAGCATCACTTTTAAACACAGGACATCTTTGATGATAAGGCAGGTTATCCAGCGAATAAGCAACCCTGAAGCAAGCATCGAGAGCTTGCAGGAACGGCGTTTTTGGTTGCAGTGTGAGCGTGCTTACACCTGGCAGCCGATCTATCAAACATGCGGGCGGTTAATGGCCGTGGAGCTATTAACGGTGGTCACGCATCCCTTGAACCCTTCGCAACGCCTGCCGCCGGATCGCTATTTTACTGAAATCACCGTTAGCCATCGGATGGAGGTTGTGAAAGAGCAGATTGATTTGCTGGCGCAAAAAGCCGACTTCTTTGTAGAGCACGGCCTGCTGGCATCGGTCAATATTGATGGCCCTACGCTCATCGCCCTGCGTCAGCAACCAAAAATCCTGCGCCAGATTGAGGAGCTTCCCTGGCTGCGTTTCGAACTGGTGGAACACATCCGCCTGCCGAAAGATTCAACCTTTGCCTCGATGTGTGAATTTGGCCCGCTGTGGCTGGATGATTTTGGTACCGGGATGGCAAATTTCTCTGCACTAAGTGAAGTGCGTTATGACTACATCAAAATCGCGCGAGAACTGTTTGTGATGCTGCGTCAGTCACCGGAAGGACGCACACTCTTTTCTCAGCTTTTACATCTAATGAATCGCTATTGTCGCGGGGTGATTGTCGAGGGCGTAGAAACACCAGAAGAGTGGCGTGATGTTCAGAACTCGCCCGCATTCGCCGCACAAGGCTGGTTTCTTTCACGCCCGGCACCGATAGAAACGCTGAATACGGCGGTTCTGGCGCTATAAGCTGCCTCATTTTCCGCCTGGCTGGACTATCTTTAGGACTGGCACAGGAAGAATATGAGGAAGCGAACGATGAGCAAGGCAGGCAAAATAACCGCTGCGATTTCAGGGGCTTTCTTGTTGTTGATTGTCGTGGCGATCATTTTGATTGCAACTTTTGACTGGAATCGACTCAAACCGACCATCAACCAGAAAGTCTCTGCGGAGTTGAATCGTCCGTTCGCTATCCGTGGCGATCTGGGCGTGGTGTGGGAGCGGCAAAAACAAGAAACTGGCTGGCGCAGCTGGGTGCCGTGGCCCCATGTACACGCGGAAGACATCATTCTTGGCAATCCACCGGATATTCCCGAAGTCACAATGGTGCATTTGCCGCGAGTAGAAGCGACGCTGGCCCCGCTGGCGCTGCTGACCAAAACGGTCTGGTTGCCGTGGATCAAGCTCGAAAAGCCCGACGCGCGCCTGATTCGCCTCTCCGAAAAGAACAATAACTGGACGTTTAATCTCGCCAACGATGACAACAAAGACGCGAATGCAAAGCCGTCGGCGTGGTCGTTTCGGCTGGATAATATTCTGTTCGATCAAGGGCGGATCGCCATTGATGACAAAGTAAGCAAAGCGGATCTGGAAATTTTTGTCGATCCGTTAGGCAAGCCGCTGTCGTTCAGCGAAGTTACCGGATCGAAAGGTAAAGCGGATAAAGAAAAGGTGGGCGATTACGTTTTTGGCCTGAAGGCGCAGGGACGTTATAACGGTGAACCGCTCACTGGTACGGGAAAAATAGGCGGTATGCTGGCGCTGCGTGGCGAAGGAACGCCGTTTCCGGTACAGGCTGATTTCCGCTCTGGTAACACCCGTGTTGCTTTTGATGGCGTTGTGAATGACCCAATGAAGATGGGGGGTGTCGATTTACGGCTTAAATTTTCTGGCGATTCGCTGGGTGATCTCTATGAACTGACGGGCGTTCTGCTGCCCGATACACCGCCGTTTGAAACGGATGGTCGGCTGGTAGCGAAAATCGATACTGAAAAATCGTCGGTCTTTGATTATCGCGGTTTTAATGGGCGCATTGGCGATAGCGATATCCACGGTTCTCTGATCTACACCACCGGCAAGCCACGACCAAAACTGGAAGGTGATGTCGAGTCGCGGCAATTGCGGCTGGCGGACCTGGGACCGTTGATTGGCGTTGATTCCGGGAAAGGGGCAGAAAAGTCGAAACGGTCTGAACAGAAGAAGGGCGAAAAAAGCGTTCAGCCTGCGGGCAAAGTGCTGCCTTATGACCGCTTCGAAACCGATAAATGGGACGTTATGGATGCCGATGTTCGCTTCAAAGGGCGGCGCATTGAGCATGGCAGCAGCCTGCCGATTAGCGATCTTTCTACTCATATCATCCTCAAAAATGCTGACCTGCGCCTGCAACCGCTGAAATTTGGCATAGCGGGCGGCAGCATTGCGGCGAATATTCATCTGGAAGGCGATAAAAAGCCGATGCAGGGGCGGGCAGATATTCAGGCTCGTCGACTGAAACTGAAAGAACTGATGCCCGATGTAGAACTGATGCAGAAGACGCTGGGGGAAATGAACGGTGACGCGGAACTGCGCGGTAGCGGTAACTCGGTGGCGGCGCTTTTAGGCAACAGTAACGGCAACCTGAAACTGTTGATGAATGACGGGCTGGTGAGCCGCAACCTGATGGAGATTGTTGGGCTGAATGTCGGCAACTACATTGTCGGTGCGATATTTGGTGATGATGAGGTGCGGGTGAACTGCGCGGCGGCGAATCTGGATATTGCCAACGGCGTGGCGCGCCCGCAGATTTTTGCTTTCGATACTGAGAACGCGTTGATTAACGTTACCGGTACGGCAAGTTTTGCTTCGGAACAGCTGGATTTGACTATTGATCCGGAGAGTAAAGGGATTCGGATTATCACATTGCGTTCGCCGCTGTATGTACGTGGGACGTTTAAAAATCCGCAGGCTGGGGTGAAAGCCGGGCCGTTGATTGCTCGCGGAGCCGTTGCGGCGGCACTGGCAACGCTGGTAACACCGGCGGCGGCGTTACTGGCGCTGATCTCACCTTCCGAAGGGGAGGCTAATCAGTGCAGGACAATTTTGTCGCAGATGAAGAAGTGATGATAATTGCCGGATGTCTGACATCCGGCAATTAAACAGATTTAGATTGTTGGCAAAGTGTGCTTTGTTCATGCCGGATGCGGCGTGAACGCCTCCGGCTTACAAATCCTTGCGAATTCAATATATTGTATGGAAATTCTGGCCTGATAAGCGTAGCGCATCAGGCTTTTCACTCTTATTACAACGACTGATGTCGCGTCTCATGGGTCAGCAGCAGGGCGATTAACGTCAAGCCAGCCATCGCCGCCAGATATAGCCCCACCGCACCTAACCCGTAGTTAGTCTGCAACCAGGCTGCGATATACGGCGCAACGGAAGCCCCGAGAATCGACGATACGTTGTAAGAGAACGATGCTCCGGTGTAACGCACTTCTGTCGGGAACAGCTCTGGTAACAGCGCGCCCATCGGACCGAAGGTCAGCCCCATCAGACTTAACCCCAGCAGCAGAAAGGCAAAAACCAGAATCGGGTTGCCAGAACCGAGCAAAGGGGTAAAGGCGAATAGCGCGAACAGGATGATCAGCGTGGTGATGATCACCATGCTTTTACGGCGACCAAAGGCATCAGCCAGTAATCCGGCGACTGGCACCATCACGCCAAAACCAATAACTGCCATCATCAGCATCCACAACACTTCGTTACGCGGCAGGCCAAGCCCAACTGGCGCGGCGGCGGTACTAAAGGTCATAGAGTAGACCGTCATGATGTAAAACAGCGTATAGGTTGCCAGCATAATGAACGTACCCAGTACGGTTACGCGAACATGTTTGGTCAGCAGCGTACCCAGCGGGATCTTCACCTGTTTTTTCGCTTTAGCGACTTTCTCAAACACCGGCGACTCATGCAGCGACACGCGAACATACAGGCCGATAATGACCAGCACCGCCGAGAAGATAAATGGCACACGCCAGCCCCAGCTCATAAACTGCTCGTCGGTCAGTAGCCAGGAAAGCAGCAAGAAAGTGCCGTTGGCAAAGAAGAAGCCAATCGGTGCGCCCAGCTGCGGGAAGGAGCCGTACAATGCACGTTTGCGCGGTGGGGCGTTTTCAGTCGCCAGCAGCGCCGCGCCGCCCCATTCACCACCTAAGCCCAGACCCTGACCAAATCGAGCCAGCGCCAGCAGCAGCGGGGCGAAAATACCAATCGTGGCATAGCCTGGCAGCAGACCAATCACCACGGTCGAAATCCCCATCGTTAGCAACGAGGCGACCAGCGTCGCTTTACGCCCAACGCGATCGCCAAAATGACCAAAAACGGCAGAGCCAATGGGGCGCGCGACGAAGGCGATGGCGAAGGTGGCGAGCGACTGTAGCGTTGCTGCCGTTGGATCGCCCTGCGGGAAGAAGATATGCGGAAACACAATAACGGCCGCAGTGGCGTAAATGTAAAAGTCGAAGAACTCAATGGCCGTGCCAATGAGAGAGGCGACAAGGACTTTATTACGCGAGTTGATCGGCGTGTATTCTTGCTCGTGGTCGAGTGTTGTGGCTGTTGCTTGCATAATCTTTTCTTATTTTTTGGCTAACGAATAGCCATATTACGCACAGCAAAAGTGATATTTCAATGTGTAACAAATCGCGGAAATGGTCAAAAATCAGGCAAAAAGGGAATAATGTTTAGGCCAGTGATTTTTCTTCTATGAAATGCTTCACATAATTTTATAAATGGTGGATTAAACTGGTTTTAGGTTAAATAAAAGTTACCAACTGGATTTATATGCTGGGGTTATGAGTTGGAATGAAATTGTTTGCTCCTGAATAGATGGCTAAAGAGGCTCTGGGAAAGAGTTTCAAGAGGTTATGTGCGCATTATAGCCGGATGCGATGCTGGCGCATCTTATCCGGCCTACGGGGAGCCAGGCCGGATAAATTCGTACGCCGCATCCGGCCTATTTTAAGGCTGTGTTTTCCCCGGCATTCGCGGGTCGTCTTTATATTCGGCGGTGGCAATCCACGCCGCGCAAAACAGCGTCAAACGGGCGAAGAAGTAGAAAAATGCCATCAGCCCCAGCACGGAACCAAATGCTGCGCCAGAGGGTGATTTCATCAACGATGGCAGGGTGTAGGTCATCACGATTTTAATCACTTCAAAACCAATAGCAGCCAGAAATGTTCCGCGGATCAGGGCTTTTTTGCGCGGACGGTGGCGCGGCAACCGCCAGAAGATCCAGAAGAAAAGCAGATAGTTGGCGAAGATGGAAATCGCCACGCCAATCAACCGCCATGTCGGTTTCAGCCACTCAATGCTGTTCAGGTGCAGGGCGCTAATAATCATTTGCTGCGCAGAACCGGCAACCGAGGTGATAGAAAGCGTCACAATCAGCGCAATCAACAAACCAATCAGCGAAATAAAATCACGCAGATATTTTACCCAGAACTTCTCCTGATCTTGCGGCGAGCGTTCCCAGACATCGCGTGACTGGGCGCGAATCGCTTCACGCAGGTTACCCATCCAGTTGATGCCGGAATAAAGTGCCACTGCCAGACCGACAAGCCCTACAGTCGTACGCTGCTGAACGGCGGTGTTGATGGTGTTTTTCAATGTGGCGGCTAGCGTCGGATCGCTGATGTTTTGCAGAATTTTGTCGAAGATATCCTGTAGCAACATCGGATGGGAGGCGAGCACAAAGCCCCCTGCGGCAAACGACACCATCAAAATGGGGATCATCGACAAAAATGAGAAATAGGTGATAGCCGCACCAAACTGGTTACCCAGCCGATCGTTAAAGCGTTCTGTCGCGCGAATCAGGTGCGCAATAACCGGTTGGCGTTGGACTTTCTCGGCAGTGGTGGTGACGGTTTCCAGCGCCTGGCTAACTTTGCCGCCTTTCTCGCTATTATCCAACTGCTTAATCGGCTCGTGCTCCAGATCCTGGGTGGGACGTTTGATCTCGTTTTCCTGCGTCATCCGCTCTTTTGTCCTTCTGTCGTGGTCATTCTTAAAAGTATAGTCGGTCAGTCCAGGTACTCTTTCATTACGCCAGCCAGCCACTGCATAAACAGGTTTACACGCCGGGAAAGCTCCCGACGCTGCGGATAAACCAGTGAAAGGGACAGCGGCTCGGCACGGTAGCCAGGCAACACTTCAATAAGCCGCCCGGCACGCAGGGCTTCGCGCACGGCAATGCGCGGGATCTGAATAATCCCCAGACCGGCAAGACCGGCGGCGAGATAGTTTTCGCTACTGTTTACCGTCAACATGCTGCCAGACTTAAACCACTGGACGCCATTAACGCTGGCAACCTCAAAACCTAACGGATGTACACCCAGGTGCGGTGTATAACGCACTATTGCGTGTGAAGTCAGATCATCGGGGCTTTGCGGATAACCAAAGCGCGTCAGATAGTGCGGACTGGCACAGTTGACCATGGTCAGTTTACCGAGGGGACGGGCGATAACGCCATCTTCCGGTAATGCGCCAGTGCGTATCACGCAATCAAAACCATCATGAAGAATATCTACCGGACGGTCATGGCTACTCAGTTCCAGCTCAATTCCCGGATGCAGATAGAGAAATTCCGACAAGCGCGGCAGTAACAGGCTTTTCGCGATTCCTGACGGGATGTCGATGCGTAATTTACCGCTGATACTGGTGGCATCCTGTTGAAACAGACCGTCCAGTTCGCTGAGATTACTCAACACATCTTTTGCTCGTTGATAATAGGTCATGCCTTCTGGCGTGAGTTTGACCCGTCGCGTGGTGCGCTGGAGAAGCTGGGTGCCAAGTTGATGTTCCAGTGCCTGTATCTGGCGCGAAACACTTCCCTTTGGCAAAGCAAAGAAATCCGCCGCGCGGGAAAAACTTTCCAGCTCCGCGACTTTGATGAACAACTGCATTGCGTGAATTTTATCCATTTCTTTGACCGATTGTTGTTCACAACGAAACAGTAGCGTGCATATCGCATTGTTTATTGTTTTTTCTAACATCTAATGCCGGGTTTCACAATGTTGTCATGATGAATGTGGCGATTTCTCAGCAGGAAAAGGGAGGAATAGCTTTATGAGAAAGGTAAATTCCCTTAAACAGAGCGTATTTTTCAGCGATTCCCTTTAAAGTGAATAGAAGATGTATTGGCTATTTGTGCTTATTTTTATCTCATTGCCGTTTGTTATTTTTGTTTATGGTCGCGGAATTTCATTTTTAATTGCATGCGTACTAACTACCGATATAAGGAAATCCTCAAAAATGTTTTAAATAGTGCCCTCGACATGTAATTTCAGGCGTTTAGCTGTAACTATTTATATCGGTAACTATTTTCTACGTGTCATCTCTGTAGAATGGCCACCGCCAAATGGCGAATTCTTATTTTTTCTCGCGGGTAATACCCTTCCACTACTTAAGTCTTTTTAACGTATTCAGGTGGAGATTCAGTTATGCAAATAGTCATGTTTGACAGGCAGTCAATATTTATTCATGGAATGAAAATCAGTTTACAGCATCGTATTCCAGGAGTGAGTATTCAGGGGGCCAGTCAGGCAGACGAGTTATGGCAAAAGCTGGAAAGTTACCCTGAAGCCTTAGTGATGCTCGATGGCGATCAGGATGGTGAGTTTTGCTACTGGTTGCTGCAAAAAACTGTGGTGCAATTTCCTGAGGTTAAGGTGTTAATTACGGCGACGGATTGCAACAAACGGTGGTTACAGGAAGTTATTCATTTTAATGTGCTGGCCATTGTGCCTCGTGATTCAACCGTCGAGACATTTGCGTTGGCGGTAAATAGTGCGGCGATGGGGATGATGTTTCTGCCTGGAGACTGGCGAACGACGCCGGAAAAGGACATTAAAGATCTCAAATCGTTAAGCGCCCGCCAGCGGGAGATTTTAACCATGTTAGCGGCGGGCGAATCAAATAAAGAGATCGGCAGGGCGCTGAATATCAGTACCGGAACGGTAAAAGCGCATCTGGAATCACTGTATCGCCGTCTGGAAGTCAAAAATCGCACCCAGGCGGCAATGATGTTAAATATCTCCTCCTGAAGAGGATAATTTTACAGCCAGCAGGAAGTTAGCGGCTGGCTGTAAAAATATTATGGTTCGCCGTACAAACCAATTAAACGGCGTACCACACCGTTAGTCCAGCCAAACCCATCCTGCAACGGATACTCGCCACCGCCGCCTTCGCGAGGAACACCATCGGCAATATGGTATTTCTCGATCAGTTTGTGCTGTTCCAGATAGAACTGATTCACCGTCTTCAGCCAGTTGCGCGCGATTTCATCACCCAGAAGGTCATCGCCGTACATCTTAAATCCCTGAATTGCCATCCACTGTAACGGTGCCCAGCCGTTGGGTTTATCCCACTGTTCACCGGTTTCGTACTCGCTTGCCAGAATCCCGCCAGGTGTCAGTAACCGGCTGCGCACGGCGTTTGCCAGACGATCGGCCTGTTCATGGTTCGCCATACCGACATAGAGCGGCACAATGGCGGCAGCGGAAAACAGCGCCAGTTGCTCGCGTCGCCAGTCGTAATCGCGGTAGATACCGTTTTCATCATCCCAGAGGTAACGGTTTACCGCATCGCGACGGGCACTGGCCTTCTGGCGGAACAGTGCTTCTGTCTCTTTCTCGCCTTTCAGTGCCGAGATGTTGGCGATGGCGCTCTCCAGTTTAAACAGGAAGGCATTCAGATCGATGGGGATGAACTGGGTGGTACGAATGCTCGCCAGACGACCAGTATCACGCAGCCAACGGGAAGAGTAATCCCAACCGGAGGCCGCCCCCGCACGTAAATCGCGGTACACCTCGTTAGGCGGGCGACCAGAATGTTTCGCGGTTTCAACGTCCTCAAGCCAGGATTCGTCACGCGGCGTGTCGCGATCGTCCCAGTAACGGTTGAGCAGCGAGCCGTCCGGCATCCGCACAACATGGCGATAGGCCTGATTAGGGATCAACGATTCTGCACCGTCCATCCAGAAGGCATATTCCATTTTCAGGTGGTCGAGATAGCGGCGCGCGCCGCGTACACCATCTTCTTCAAACAACTCCACCATCAGCGCAAAAACCGGTGGTTGCGAGCGGCTCAAATAATAGGTGCGGTTGCCGTTGGGGATGTGGCCGTAGTTTTCGATCATCCAGGCGAAGTTATCGGCCATGCATTTCAGCAAATCTTCCCGACCACTTTCCGCCAGCCCCAGCATGGTGAAATAGGAATCCCAATAGTAGGTTTCGCTAAAACGGCCGCCCGGGACAATATATGACTGCGGCAGCGCCAGCAGAGAAGACCACGGAATGTGATCCTGTGGTTCACGGGTTAGCACCGGCCACAGCTGGTCGATATGCTCTTTCAGGGAATTTTGCGGGTCCGATACATACTCGCTGGAGTAGACCTCCGGCAGCCAGAAGTGGTTTTCAACAAACTTGCGCAAGTCAAAATCACGATGACGGCGCACTTTACGGTAGCGGATTAAAATATCCAGCGGGTCCATTTTGGGTGCGCAGTCGGGAAAGGTTTTACTGTCGGGGAAAATTTTCGCCGACTGAACATGCTCGAACAGTTCGAGATAGCGATCGGCAGGCGTCAGCGCATCAGAGGCGGGCAGCCCTTCAATCATCTCGGGTTCCGGTTCTGCCTCGATCATCTCATCCAGTTTTAATTCATACGGGTCCAGCTCATAGCAGAGATCGACCTCGATCATCAGTTCGTCTGGATTAGGGTTTTGAATTTTCTGATTGAGCATAAGGATCCGACCTCCGAAATTCGTCGCTAATTATCGGGCTTTTCTTTAAGGGTAGTCATTCGCTCCGCCTGGTGGGCGACAAAGCGTGCGGTGGATCACGTTTATTAACCTGCCAAAAAATATAACGCACTAATATCAATGGAATTTATAAAAATACGGATTTCGTGTTGTTTTTCATTTTCAGAACATTCAATCCTGCTCTCGCCGCAATCATGATATGCCATTCCTGATCTGGGTAATAGGCACTGGCTATCTTATTGATAGTTTATATTCATGTAATTGATTGATTCCTATCAAAAAGCATATCTCCCTGTTTTTTATGATGGCTTTGTCTCGCAGAGACGTTTGCAGCATTCTGGAAAATTTTCTGGGTCACAATAACTCACTACCGTGAGGGAAGAATAATGAAAATGGTCTCACGTATTACCGCGATCGGCCTGGCTGGCGTCGCGATTTGCTATTTAGGGTTATCTGGTTATGTGTGGTACCACGATAATAAACGCAGTAAACAGGCCGATGTTCAGGCATCTGCTGTCAGTGAAAATAATAAGGTTTTAGGCTTTCTCCGCGAAAAAGGATGCGATTATTGCCATACGCCTTCGGCAGAATTACCCGCCTATTATTATATTCCCGGCGCGAAACAGTTGATGGATTACGACATAAAGCTTGGATATAAATCTTTTAACCTCGAGGCCGTGCGTGCGGCTCTGCTGGCTAATAAACCCGTTTCGCAAAGCGATCTGAATAAGATTGAATGGGTGATGCAGTATGAAACTATGCCGCCAACGCGTTATACCGCGCTACACTGGGCGGGTAAGGTGAGTGATGAAGAGCGGGCGGAAATACTGGCCTGGATTGCAAAACAGCGCGCGGAATATTACGCCAGCAATGATACTGCTCCGGAGCATCGCAATGAACCGGTGCAGCCCATCCCGCAAAAACTGCCTACCGATGCGCAAAAAGTGGCGTTGGGTTTTGCGCTGTATCACGATCCCCGTTTATCGGCGGATAGCACCATTTCATGCGCTCATTGCCATGCGTTGAATGCGGGGGGCGTCGATGGCAGAAAAACATCGATTGGTGTTGGTGGCGCAGTTGGGCCGATTAACGCGCCGACGGTATTTAACTCAGTATTTAACGTTGAGCAGTTCTGGGATGGTCGTGCGGCAACATTGCAGGATCAGGCTGGTGGACCGCCGTTGAACCCGATTGAAATGGCGTCGAAATCCTGGGACGAAATTATTGCTAAGCTGGAAAAAGATCCGCAGCTTAAAGCGCAGTTCCTCGAAGTCTATCCGCAAGGTTTCAGTGGCGAAAATATTACTGATGCCATTGCTGAATTTGAGAAAACATTAATTACGCCGGATTCCCCATTTGATAAATGGTTGCGTGGAGATGAGAATGCTCTGACGGCGCAACAGAAAAAAGGCTATCAATTATTTAAAGATAATAAATGTGCAACTTGTCATGGTGGTATTATTCTCGGCGGACGTTCCTTTGAACCGTTGGGGCTGAAAAAAGACTTTAACTTTGGTGAAATTACGGCGGCGGATATTGGTCGTATGAATGTTACTAAAGAAGAGCGTGATAAATTGCGTCAGAAAGTACCCGGTTTACGTAACGTTGCTTTAACGGCACCGTACTTCCATCGCGGTGACGTGCCGACGCTGGACGGGGCAGTGAAACTGATGCTGCGCTATCAGGTAGGCAAAGAGCTGCCGCAGGAGGATGTGGATGATATCGTAGCTTTCCTGCACAGTCTGAACGGGGTTTACATGCCGTATATGCAGGATAAACAATAATTAATTTGATCGCCCGAACAGGAGTGTTTGGGCGATTTTTATTACGATAATAAAGTCTGTTTTTAATATTATCATATTAAATGTTTATATTATAAAAGGTCGTTTTTCTGCTTAGGATTTTGTTATTTAAATTAAGCCTGTAATGCCTTGCTTCCATTGCGGATAAATCCTACTTTTTTATTGCCTTCAAATAAATTTAAGGAGTTCGAAATGGACCAGAAGCTGTTAACGGATTTCCGCTCAGAACTACTCGATTCACGTTTTGGTGCAAAGGCCATTTCTACTATCGCGGAGTCAAAACGATTTCCGCTGCACGAAATGCGCGATGATGTTGCATTTCAGATTATCAATGATGAATTATATCTTGATGGCAACGCTCGTCAGAACCTGGCCACTTTCTGCCAGACCTGGGACGACGAAAACGTCCATAAATTGATGGATTTGTCGATCAATAAAAACTGGATCGACAAAGAAGAATATCCGCAATCTGCAGCAATCGACCTGCGTTGCGTAAACATGGTTGCCGATCTGTGGCATGCGCCTGCACCGAAAAATGGTCAGGCCGTTGGCACCAACACCATTGGCTCTTCCGAGGCCTGTATGCTCGGCGGGATGGCGATGAAATGGCGTTGGCGCAAGCGTATGGAAGCCGCAGGCAAACCCACGGATAAACCAAACCTGGTGTGCGGTCCGGTACAAATCTGCTGGCATA
>OJIU01000100.1_pt1 | contig 54523 bp, 38 predicted proteins | sample 1595961 | NCBI WGS metagenome assembly OJIU01 (sample SAMEA4350144, study PRJEB24818) | metagenome | biome: human; feature: gut; material: faeces | place: Denmark | collected 2013-09
AGCTCAAGGTTGTTCCAGTCGGCAGGCGTCAGATCACCACGTTCCGCCAGTTGCTTCGCCTTTGCTTTCCACTGCTGCGCCGCGATTTCATCAAGGTAAGCGGGCGGTTTCGGTGGTCTTGGCATAAATCACTATTTTCCTTTTCGTTTTATTTTCAAAAAAATCACTGTGCATAAAAATTTGAGGGAGCGGGTGGTTCCTCGCCGGGAGGGGGTTGTCTTTGAAACCTCCCCCACCCCGTTCACGCTGACTCATGTGTTCCTGTTCACTCATGAGTAACCTCATAGACCCAGTCATTGCGGCGCTGCGCTGCTTCTTCCTGTTCCCGGAACAACCCGGCTTTACGCTGCTGCTTAGTTAGCGGGTCCGTCGCAGCTGTCTTGCGACCATGACAGGCAGCACATAACGGCTGGTGGTTACTGGCTGGCCAGAACAACACATCACCTTCGCCCTCAATAGGTATGATGTGATCGACGATAGTTGCCTGCTTATAGACGCCAGCATTATGGCAGTGCGCGCATAGTGGATTAGCCTTCAGAAAGAGGAGCCGGTATTCTCCCCATCGATTGGAGTAACCGCGTTCTGTGCGTGTGCCTCGTCGGCTATCACTCTGCCGTTGTGCATTCCGTTTGTGTTCATCACATTTGCCGGACTTTACCCGTTTATTACATCCGGGCTCTGTACAGCGTCGTAAGGGTTGCCATGGCATTTAATACACTCCTGGTTCCCGGTAGTAGTTCCACAATGACGAAGCGCTAAAGGGAAGCTCGGACGTTTTTTCCGCCGCTATTTCCCGGTGCTCATACCAGTGACCGACCAGTAGCAGACATCCGACCTTCAGCGCAGGATTAAACTCGAGTCCGTCATCAAAACGCCTGCCGATATGTTTCTGGCAAATCTCCAGCGCGGCGACGATATACCCGTTTATCAGGGCATTCTCATCATCCCCGTCGATGCGGCAATGCAGTTTTACTTCTTCCAGAGTTATTAATTCAGCCATTGGCCACGCCTCCTTTACAAAGGAGTTCAAGACTGGTGCGGTTGTTATCCGGGAGGGCCGCCTCTATACCGTAAATATCACCACTGACTGCGGGTGACAGATATTTCACCCTGTGTCCCTGCTTAACATCACTGCGATAGCGTATCCATATTCTGACAGTGGCCTCAGAGGACAACGAACCGGTAGCCAGAAGCTCCCGGCCAGAGATACCTTTTACCTCCGCCCAGACCGTGGCGTAGTCCACCCAGCGTTTTATCGGTTCCCCCAATGGCCCCTGACTTTGTTCATAGCGCTGCAGCGTTATACGATGTTTTAATCCTCCGGCTCTCATTCGCTACCCTCCTTACTTTTATTGTTATTTACTTCGATCTGCTGCTTCCATGCCTGGCTGAATTCGTCCCCACCTTCACGCGGTGGCATCCCCTCACGTTCGCGGGCTTCATTCGGATTCATAATCCCGTTTTTAATACCGCGTTCGTAAGTGGCGTAGCGTTCGGTTGGTGTGGCGCGGAGAAGGTCAGCAGAATCGAACTCAACCTGGTAACGGGTACCGGATGCAGGACGGGCCACCAGCAAAGCGGATTTGATTTGTTGTTCGAAATTCGCCAGCCAGGGACGCATGGTCATTGTGAGAAATGCGCGGCTCGCTTCGCTGAAGTTGCTGTAGGTACTGTTGCTGTATTCCTGAAGAAAGATCGGAGAAACATTAAACATACGGGCAATGTCTTCAATGGAAAAACGCCGGGAAGCCAGCCATTCAGCATCCTGATTACTCATGCCCAATTTTTCGTAATCCATTCCTCCCTCAAGAATGGGCGTTTTCCCGGCATTTCGTGCACCCTTGTACCGCTCCAGTGCATCCAGTGCTTTTTTACCGTTCACGCCGTCAAGCCAGTCTTTTGCTTTGACAATGCCCGCCGCCATCATGCCCTCTTTCATGATGTTAGCGCCGTGACGCTGCTGGGCCAGTCCAAGGCCCAGCGCTTCCCGGCAGATGGTTATCGGTGAGCGCCCCAGAAAACCATCGTCCGTGGCATAACGCAGATGCAGAATCTCTTCCTGAAGATAAGTACGGGTGATTCCGCTAAAGGGTTCAGTAATAGTGTATTTGTAACGGTGCCCGGACAGACGCTCCGGAACTACGGTCCCCGGTGCATATGGATGCAATGATTCAGGCTGTCCGTCACGGCCCCAGCGGATCACCGCATAAGCGTTACCGTTCAGCAGACAGTGCCGCATCATCGTGCGTTTAAACTGGTAGGGTGTCTGACAGTCGTTCGGCTGCTCATTCAGCAGATAATCAACCGGGTGATTACTCAGCCACTCCCGCGCCTCACGCCCTTTATCATTCGTTACCCGGTAGAGATAACAGGGCATAGTTGCCACTGCTTCACTGATGACCGATACGGCGTTCATGACAGCCGGCAGAGATTCCGCCGTCCCCGCAGATACATATTCGCCGGATCCCGTATTAGGTATGCCCGCCATCGCCAGCCATTCATCGATGGCCATGCTGCGTTGTTCTGCCTTACGGTTGAAAGGCCAGAGACTCCACATATCAGACCTCCACCAGTTCGGCCCAGCGTCGGCGGTTATCACCCACCCGGCGTAACTCCGGATGCTGGGAAAAAAGCGAGCGGTGTGCAATTTCCACGCCGGACTCCGGGTAAGCAGGCAGAGAAGTGATCGTAATTTCACGCAGTTCAGCAGCGGTGACGGTACGCAGATAAGGCGACTGGGTAATATCCCAGTTTTCTTTCAACGCCCGGAATCCAAACGACATGCCTTCTATATCGCCCCGTTCCACCAGCTCCAGCACATCATTACCTAACTGTGTATTGGGTGGCGTAAGTTCAAATCGCAGACCCGTATCATCTTCTGACAGTATCAGCGTGCCGGATTTGGTACGCCCCAGCAATTGCGTATAGTCATGTTCAAATAAACAGCGCACATCATTACCGGAAGTGAGATAGCCGGAAAATGCCCCCGACGTAAACTGTTCGCGGAATTCGTCCCAGATGATTTCTGACAGGCTGTTCCAGCGTACCGCATAGCCCACCAGCCTGCGCTCTTTGGCGATGAGTTCTGAGGTGCGAATTTCAAAATTAACGGTATCCATAACGGACTCCATAAGACCAGAAAGGGGCCGAAGCCCCTGTTAGTTATTTGGTGGAGGAAGCGGAAATTTCGAGCAGCTTGATGGCGCCGGAATCAACCACACCACCGCCCAGGTATTTATCCGTATGAATTTTGATAAAGCCCGGTTCGGTGATGTTGTCCGGACGGGTGCGGGTGCCTGTCTCATGGTCAACGATGAAATAGCCACGTTTGAAGTCGCCAATCCCGATCAGGTTGTCCGGCATGGTTTCGAGATATTCAACCGGGAGGCCCAGCAGCGTATCCGGATCACCTGCCTGTAAACGGTCACGCCAGATGTAATCCCCGTTACCGTTTTTCAGTTTCTGAACAGAGGCCGCAGTGGTGGAGTTCATCACCCATACAGCATTTTTTCGGTATTTCGCCCGGAGTTTAAATTTCAGATCAATTAGCAAATCGGCATTTAGTGCAGCACCTGTGACGGACTGAAGCGTACCGAACGGGCGGGTTTTGTCTCCGTCCTGGCTGCGGGGATAAGAGAGAAAGCCTTTCGCTTTTTTCACGCCGTCACCGGATGCCAGATCCGTTTCTTCGGTATCAACGAAAGCATCGCCAATTTCAGAGGACAGCCAGCCCATGATATCCGCACCAGAAAAATCGATGATTTCCTGTGTAGTCTTCGGATAGGTGTAAACCGGGAAGAGTCGGATACTGACTTCTTCCAGTTTCGGCGTAGTTGTCTCACCACGTGCTTTTCCTTCCTCGCCGTGGTTCACCCCCGCTCCGCCCACAGAGACAAGCTGTTTAAACTCGTTACTGCCGATTTTTTTCACGGTGCAGATTTTGCGCATAACAGACTCATCGTTAAGCTGCTGCATAATTTGTTTGTTAAGTTCAGGAATAACGGTATAGCCACCATCCTCCGGAATGCCGGTAGACAGGCTGCGGGCTTCCCCGGTCAGAATGTAGGTACGTAGTTCGTCGTTGCTTACGCCGTTTTCGCTCACCGGATGGCCTGGCTGGTTACGTTCTTCGCTGGCTATGGCTTCGTAGCGGCTGATTTCAGTATCGAGTGTCTGAGCGCGGGTGCGGAGTTCATCAAACTGCGTGCCTTCCTCATCGGTCAGGCTGCGTTTTTCGCTGTCGGCTTTTTCAAGCAGGGTACGCATCTGCGTTTTGAGTTCGGTTTTTTGCTGGCGTAATTCGAGTAATTTCTTCATGGAGTGGTTTCCGTAACAATTAATGTTGAGACGTGAAACCAGCGCTTTAAGGGATTGTCCACCCGGTGAGAAAACCGTGGATATGCCGGAAGAACCGGGTGGACAGTGGCGGCTCACGTCTGAGTGCCACTCTTTAAAATATACATGAAAGATATAAAGAAAACCCCCGTAAGAGACAGGGGTAAGAATGGGTAAGTATGAGTATAAATAATTTACAAAATTATTGGTTAACCCATGCATTCCAACTTAACTGAGACCATCCACTCATCGGTGCCATCGGTGTCATTGGGCGCATCGGTGTCATTGGGCGCATGGGCCTCATGGGTCGCATAGCGCGCATTGCACGCATCGGTCTCATTGGCGGCATAGTACCTACAACTCTTTGGTTTCTGGCCCATGCTACTACCCTACCTGAATGATCTAAAACTATGCCAGCATTCACAGGTCCTAACCAATTTCCTGTTTCTGCTGACCAAGCATGTCCATTTCTAATAAATGCTAACCAGTTCATATCCGTATCAAAAATGTGTTCACCATTCTGAATCCAACCGACCAAATCAGAAGAGGGGGAGAAGAGTGCTTCCATAATTAATCCTTACATGAGGTTTTATTTACAAGGTATTGGCATTCTTTCACGATAGCTTTTCAAATACTCAATGAGTAAATCAAACTGCTCAAGATTAGTGGCAAGTATCTCTTCTGATAAGGTACTTCGAACAAAATCATGATGATCGATCCAGAAGAAAGCACCATCGGTGAGAGCCTGTTTATACTCTGCCGTCGACATTTCGCTTATGTCTCTGAGAGCATACATCTCGTAGTGTTCTTTGATATCCTGAAAAGTAATTGGCATACCCCTCCCTTTAAAAAATAAAAAAATATGTGTTTAAGTGTTCACCCCTTCACCTTTGTAAATTTTTATAACAAATTCATATTGTTAAGTGGTGTACACTTTCCTTTTTAGTATTCACTAGTGTTCACCCTACCCTTCACCCATCAGGCTAAAAAACAATCAAAAGGTGAACAGGTGAACACTTGGTGAATACTTCATAAATAAGTGTTCACCCCTTAACACCATGTAATAGATAGATTTTTTTACAAGGTGAATACTGGTGAACACTTTATCTATAACTTTACACTTCCTCGGTATTATCAGCAGTACCTGAACATAATGGCATCCAGTCGTCTGAATCGTTGTGCAGCGTAACGTTTGACCTGATACCGCGCTTCGTCTTTCGCTTCTGGTACTCCTTACCATACTCAGCCATTGCGCCAGGCATATCCGTACCGAAACGCATCAATGATACTGGCTTGTTCAAACCATTGGCCCTCATGTACGCCAGATACGCGTGATACAGGTATTTACGCGGGCTGAATGGCACTATCTCAGCGTTGCCGATAAACATACCGTCACATACTACCGACGCCATCAGGTAGCCGCAAAAATCCACCAGCGAATCACCTTCACGTTTAATCGCTAAAGCCTCTTCTGATTTCTGCTGTTCATACAATAGCCGCCTGGCTTCATCCTGGTCTGCAAAGCGTGTAAGCAGATGACGAATAACTACCGCCAGTTCCCCTTCTATTTTCTCAGCCAGCATCGGATCACGTTCGTTCTCCGGTACAACTTCGGTGAAGTTGAATATCACTCGTCTACGCGATATCCCACCACTGCGATCACTAAAGGTCATAGCATTGTTATTAACAGCCATCACCACCGCCTGTATCCGTGTCGAGTACGGCGCTTTATGTTTCGGGTCGATGGAAACCTTATCACCACCTGTAATGGCCTTAATCCCGGCACCATCTCCTGCATAACGGGTCATATCCGGCATGATAATCAGCGAGTAACCAACCACCAGAGCGCGATCTCTCGCATCCTCCAGAGCCTTCATACTGGCCGACACCGTATTAGCCTTACCCGCCAGCATAGTGCAGATCTCCGCCATCACGCTTTTACCGCTACCACCCGGTCCCGTTACCTCCAGGAATAACTGCCAGTCGTATCTGTTCGCCAGCACCATAAACAACGCAGCCAACACACGATCTGTTTTACGGTCATTACTGGCCACGGAACGCCGGAGCCACTTCCAGAAATTAGGCGCGTAACTGGCTAAGGTTTCCCCTTCGGCTGGTGGACTGAAGGGTAATTCGCTTGAGATTAACAGCCAGTCAGTTTTACAGTGCTCGCGGAATTCTCCCGTCCGGGTATCAAATACCCCATTACTAAACCCAATCAAATTTCTGGCTGTTACGCCCATCACCGGGAGGCTTAACTTCATGGTTTCCACTGCCGATTTGATGCCGTTCTGCGAATAGGCTACCTCAGCATCGATGTAAATCTGCGCCATTTCACGCTGCAGCTCTTTATCCGGGAGAGGAATCCACACCACACCGTTATAGTGGTGTACGGTGTCCGAGTCGGCATGAATTGCCAGATCGCCGTCATAATGCGCCAGTAAGACTTCACCGCGCTGGCTGGCCACCATCTGATTCAATGCTGGTGCGACTCCGCTATGGTCTGGTTCGCGTTTCGTGACCGGGAGATCGACAACAACACTTTCCGTACGGATCCTCTCCAGATAATCATGCCAGTCCTCTGGCTGGCGGTCGGGAATCCCCTTGTATAGCTTGGCATCTTGCACTCCTGCCCGCGCCAGCTTCTCGCCAATGGCGTTTATCAGTCTCGGTTCAATGTTCCCTGCCAGATATACACGAGCACTACGCCGCCCCTTATCAATAATTTGCAGGTTATCCAGTTCCGCCAGTTGCTTTGGCCCCAGCCAGACAGGGGGCGTTGTATCTTCGGCAATTTGTTTACCCAGTCCCTCTTCCCATCCCTTTGCATGAGCATAAGCATCAGCCCCGGCAAAAATGATTGCCTCTGTAAATTTTTCCTTTGGCAGAAATTTTAAGTTCGGAGCTCGTTTCATTTGCCCGCTCTCTTAGCGGCAATCAACGTCCGCAGGTTCTGAATTTTTTCTGCTGTGTTGTTTGACTTGCACCATTCGCTGAATGTCTGACGTTTCACCAGGATGAACTCCCTTTCAAATCGTTCGACCGGGAAAACACACTCTCCGGAATAACCCTCCCTGATATATGTAATACGATTATCAGTGATCATTTTCACCGTTACCCGTTCACCCCGATTATCCTTGAAAATGTCGCCCGGGAGGATTTCAGGCCGAGTCTGACCACCAGCAGTTAAGCTGTTAATTTTCTTTTTCATGGCGTTAGTCCTTTTTGACTGGCTTTACGCGATAACCGGCGCGTTCAAGGATGTGATCAAAGAGTAATGGCGTACCTATAATTTCATCCGGACGTAGTACCGTATCTCCTTTAACTAAGCCGTTTTCAACATAAAGCAAAATACGCCCGGAAAAATTAGGGGAAACATGCAGTGAGACGTTCAGCATCGGGATTTGACTATCCATGAGACCCTCCCGTCACATTCAATTCATAAGCACCGCTGGCGTACTGGTACAGAGAGCATTCAGAGCGAATCTTTGCGGCAAAAGTCAGTTCCCATCGGGAGTACCATTCGCGGACTTCTTCTTCGGTGTCGGCAGCAATGCGAATAACCACAGGTGTACAGATCTGCCCCTTTGGTATGCCGAGGAATAGCCATGTGAATTTGGGGTGAGTTTGGGTATGCTGTATTCCAGCCATAACTGTTACTCCTATTAACGGTTTGGTCAGAGGCCCGGTTAGTGCTCCAACACTACCGGGCTTCGCTATTTTAAGTTGCTTTCGCAACAAACGGTAGGTACCATCCAAATCTAGCTTACAACCTTGGTACCTACCAATGCAAGATAAAAGTTCTAAACATAAATTCGATCGTTCAGGCAGCACTATGAAGAACATACGCTTTGAAGATGATCTCCTTGAACAGATCAACAAAGCTGCTGGAACGGGTAATTTCAGCTCATGGGTAAAAGATGCCTGTAAGGATAAATTGCGTAAACAAGGCTTAGATCCAAAGGATTGATTTAGGAGATATAAAGATGCGATTTGATACAAAAACCAATCAAATGTATGCCAACTGTGATATTTGTAAAAAAGAGGTACCTTTTGGAAAAGGTGCATATCATTTACGCAAAGTTGAGCGCTACAATATTTATTGTTGTGATTCATGCTGGGATGGAAATTGGGACGGCTGGAACACACGCCATGAAGCATTCCTTCTGGAAAAGTTGAAAGAGAATAACTTACCGCTTCCAGAGCGAAATAAAAACGGCTTACTTCCCCGTGAATAAAGGATAGGAAAGTGTATGGTTGTTCAACTCCTTCTGTGTTATCAAGAAACATGTTGTGCGCCATCAACTGATATCCAACTAAGCCATTGACTGAGTTTCGGCAGTATAGGGAAAAGTTTGTACTCCCCTGATTAATGAAGTTATGTCCAAATCTGGTCGTAATTCTTAACTGCCACAATGGCGCAGTTCTCAGATTGCAAAAAAACACTTTGCTCAGTCTTTGACCACCAGCAGCTAGCCTAGTATCCTGAATATGTTTAGTGTTATTGCATTGGCGGCCCGGCATGGCCGCCTTTGTTTTATTTGCCATATCCAGCCCCTTAAACCGTCTGCGTTCTTCGGGTGGAATCCAGATAAGCATCCAGATCAGACTTGAAGTAAATGACCTTCCGACCGACCTTATGAAAGGGGATTTTTACCTTGCCAGTATGCGCCCAATTCGCCAGCGTCTGGGGATTTATACCCAGATGTGCAGCGGCTTCATTACGGGTGAGTCTTTTAGAAATATTGGTTTCAACTAAACGCATGAGTAGCTCCATGTATGACGAGTTAATACAGGGCTACTCTATGGTTGAAATAAAAGATTGGGCAGGAGGGCAGAATTGCTGTGCGGGGGGTATAGCTGCTATGCCCCCACCTATAAAACCAAAGAAAATGACGTAGCTTTTGATTTCAACCGCGGTTTTATTTTTGCTGCCTTGATCCAACGATCTAGAGTGTCAGAGCTAACCTGCCCCTTGAAATGCTCATGTAACTTCTGACACATTCCGTTCTTACTGGCTGTAGGGTATTGGTTCCATGTGGCCTTAGCGATCCTAATTGCCTCACTGTAATGTTTATTGCGTGGTTTCTTGGCAATTTCTTTTAGCTTTTCTCTATATCCACTCTCTTGGAAACCTCGTAACATATTGGGATATATGCGCATTCTCAGCCTATCGGCATAGAGCCTATCAACCAGTGTCTGAGCTACCTCAAACTGAGACTGAGAATAAAGGAGAATAGCCGCATTCATTACCTGAGAAGCTTCTCTGGAGCATTTGATACCATATCTTTCAGTAAATAGTACCAATTCTGATAGATCACCACTTAACGACAGTGCATTAAAGGCATAGGAATGCTCATCTGGAATTTCATATAAAACAGATTCTTCATAATCTTTTTTATTAAAAGTCAATGCGTTCGCTACTGCGTCTAAATCACCGTGTAAAGAAGAAATGTTCATAGCGCCAACTGAAACCCGGTGCAGAGCCTCTTCAATTTTTTGAGTTAAATTAATCATTAGTCACCTTATTGGTAACAGGATTCAACAGTTCGAACATTAACTTTCTTTTTTGCTCATCCGAGAGATGTTGCAGTGCAGATAATAATTGTGCATCGATGGCTTTCTTGCTTTCCACAAGCCCGGCATGTTCCAGGATGGCCCGTTCAATTCGGGTAGCTGGCTCGAGTAGTTCATCAGCACCAAAATGAAGATAGCCCTGAGTAACATCTGCACTACGCATCGTTCGGTGGTTCATCAGTCGTTTGAGGATATAACTACCAACGCCCACCAGCTCAGCGACAGTACCGAAAGTACGGCGGGCATCGTGCCATTTGAATGGGATTGGCTGGAGCAAATCAGGATTGGGGTCTGGGACGGTGGCGGCACTGATTCGATCAATTACATGGCGATATTCTTTAATGATTCCTTTAACTCCAGGAAACACTAAAGCCTCATTTCCGTTTTTCATTTTCAGTCGGCGCCGGAACAGATTCAGCAGAGTTTCAGTGATAGGCAGCTCGAGCGGATCGCCATTCTTGGTGGTATCTATCCAGAAATAACGACCGCCAATATTCACCCGATTCCAGGTTAGTTCGAATATTTCAGATTTACGCAGCCCGGTGAACATCGACATTTCTACAGCGTCACATATTGCGGCAGCTACATCATCTCGTCCTTCTTCGGCCTTATCACGAACTACAGCGACGGCATTTAACCAACGAGCAAAGTCATGGGTGCGGATGCGCTCTGTCTTTCTGATCGTGCCATGCCACTGACGCTTTGTACTCAGCACCAGTGTTGGCGGGTCAGGTAACAGCGTTCTCCCTTCTTCATCACGATAATGATCATGTGCGAAACGATATACGGCGCGTAGAGCTCTGGCCCACAGGTCTGCCTGAGCTTTGCTACCGCTTCCTACCCCAGCCCTGAGCGTTTCTTTATCAGCGCCAAACCAGACTGAACCATCAGTTACTGCTTTGTGACGATGCTCAACACGATCACGCGAAATAGTAGCGAGGGACTGTTTCATCCAGTCGCCGGAGTAATTTTGCAAGATAGCGCGATATTGCTTTTCGGTTGTGGGTTTAAGGCGGTGGCCACGGTTCTTAATATAGGCATCCAGCGCATCAGCAAGCGTGACAGATGCCTTCTCATTGACACGCTTTTCCACATTAGGATTTTTCCCGGTGGTCGCTACGTCACCCAACATTTCGAGTGCCTTTGCCCTGGCATTATCAATAGTAAGATCCGGAAAACGGCCCAGCGTGGCCCGGATGAATTTTCCATTTCTCTTACGTGAGATACAGAAGCTTTTCACACCACTGGTGCCAATACGAATTCGCAGGCCATTAACGATGGTATCGCCGTACTCAACCTGGCCACGTTCGGCAGGTGGGAGGTTTTCGAGCTTAGTTTTCGTAAATTTGAATGTTTCCACAAACACTCCACACCAAGCGATCGGGGTATCCTGAAAATCGCTTGTTTTTCTCTAGGATACCTATAGGATACCGCAAAGGAGTATTTTAGAGTATTTCTGGTTATTTATACAGTATTTTCATATCAATTAAGTTACTGAAAATTATAGATAAGTATTTTCAGGTAAGAAGTTGCATTCTAACTCATAATCGCTTGGTCGCTGGTTCAAGTCCAGCAGGGGCCACCAAACTTCAAGGACTTGCGAGAAATCGCAGGTCCTTTTTCTTTGGGTGCCATTTGGGTCAGGAAAGTTATTGCCTCCGAGTCCTGTTCATCTCGCTGCCAGCGTTCGCGTAAAGTGCAGGGCGATGATGTCATGCAGTTTATCGATAGGTACGTTGATGGCCCCGGCTTCTGCCGGCTCATACATGAATACTTTGAAGAATAATCTGTCGTCGGGTGAGCGGAAGCAACGCCAGCGATTGTTCTATGATCTGCAGGCCGTCAGATTTATTCCTACGGGATCTCAGCGTGAAAAATCATTACGCTCCGGTAATGGACGTAGGGGATTCACAAAAATAATATCTATCTGATATTATTTTTGGTGCATATATAATCGTGATTACAAGCCCAGCGCTCTATCATCTCAGATAAAAAGATTGATAGAATCTGAATTTGTAGACAAAACAAACAGGACCATGGTGTGACACCAGGCATTCATATTATTTGAAACTTTGTTTAGCACGTTCATTATTTAGCCATTGCTTAAGCGCTGTAAGCTTAGCCACACCATTTCTTCTATAGACGTATACAGACTTTGCCGGGAGTCCCAAAGTTTGAGAAAAATTTTTCACTGTCTCTCCTCGGTAGTAACGGATGGCGACAGCCAACTCCCTTAAAGATAACCTCTTGATTTTTCTGTTTTTATATTTAATCCCTTCACTGAGAATTGACTCAACTCTGATAAAGTCCTGACTCAGGAGCTGTTCACAGGATAAATTAGCATCCGTGCAAAAAACTTTTGACAAAAGGGTTTCATTATTAATCAGCGGGCTTAAAATAAAGCTAACCCATGCAGGAGGAAAATCAGAAATAATATATACTGATGAACTACACTTTGTGTTGCAAATAATACTCGCTGTTTTTTTCAGCGCACTAAGAATAGTATCAATATTACCATTCAGATACACAAAAATGCATACTTCACCACTCTCTGGAAACAATAGCAATTCATCACCGGAGAGATACTCCTGGTCACAGGATATTCTCTTAGGTGCCTCACTCTCATGCATGAAAAGTGCTGTGGCGCCTTCACAAGCATAACTACAATAAGAGATGATATAATAGTGATTATATTTTTTAATTGAAGGCAAAGATGAATTACAAATCATATTCATTCCCTATAATAATAGTTATAATGAAAAATTGACCAGGAATCTACCCAATAATAAAAATGTTACCTTTTCCTAATAAATGTAACAAAGCAATGCTTTAAAACTTAATTCAAGCATAACAAACATAAAACAAGAGGACCACACAATTATCAACAAAAAACATCAAAAAAAGCCATTACCTTTAACCCTTAGTATAAAAGATAATAAAGATCACATCACTTATCATTATTTGCCATGTACATTTCTGATCTTATTTCGCTGCAAAATAAACCCAATAATCTACAGCCCATTTTTGGAAAGTTGGCATACCAGACTTCGTGTTTCCCGTATAAAATATCACCTTATGATCAGAATATGATTAGATATTAAAAGTATTATTATTATTCTCAATGTATAATAAGTGGCGACTAACCATCTGAAAGGACCAATATACCAACGTTATTTAAATAATTAAACATAGGGGCTACCATATGGAAACAAAAATTTCCCCAGAGGCATTGCTTCATCGAAGAAACCTTATAAAAGCTAACCCTAAATTTAAAGAAGCCATAAGAGAACACTATCAAATCAATGATAAAATTTATAAGAAACAACCTTTGTTCTACAAAGTAATGCTTCAGGAATCAAGATTCAACATCGCACTCTCAATGTGTTGTTTTGTTTTTGGTAACCAGGCATCATGTATATCAGAGATTAAAGAGCTCTGCTCCAGATATCAAATCGCCAGTCCTAATAGCGTTATTGCAATCATTACGCTATTAAAAACAACGAACAGAATTAAAACATGGCGTAGCCAGGAAGACAGAAGGAAAATCCTGATCACGCCAACGCAAAAAGGAATCGATGAACTTAAAAGATATATGTCTGGCGCGTTTTCGCCGTTGAATCTGCTCTACCCTGAATATAATATTTCAGTAGATTCACTGGATGATGAAGCGCCACGGTATGATTTTTTCAAACGCGCATCCCAATATCTTTTTCGCGGAGTAACCTTCAAAAAAATCCTGCCTGAAGTCGGGATATTTATTGAAAAAGATGGTGGGCGAATGATTATGCTTTATCTTTACTTGCAAGCTATAGAAAAACTGACCAGTCGTGGTGCAGTCATTAATTATTCATCAAATGTACTGGCCAAAGAATTCTTTGTGTCACGGATTCATGTCAGCAGGATTATAAAGGTTGCCCAGGACACTGGTTACCTGAGAGAAAGAGCAGACGGATTGATTGAGATTTATCCTTCATTTATTCAGCTTGTCGAAAACTATGCAGGTCTGTATTTTGCTTATGTCATGCACTATCTGAATATACATCCTGAAAAATAGTTAAATCACCCCCCATTCTTTCGTGCTAGCTTGTGGTAAGTTACAAGCGATCGATTTGCGTCGATCGCTTTTTTTTATCTTTCGCGTAACGCCTCTTTTGCTTTGTTCAATGGCTTTAACAAATAATCAAGAATCGATTTACTACCTGTTTTTATATCTACAGTTGCAATCATGCCAGGAAATATAGGAAACTCTTTACCCTGCTTATTTTCAAGATGATTAGTGTTTGTTCTGATATAGACACGATAAAAATAGACATCACGTTTTACATCATCCTGGATTGTATCCGGTGAAATCATCGTCACTTCACCCTGCAGACCACCATAAATAGAATAATCATAAGCGGTAATTTTAACTAACGCTTTCTGTCCTGGGTGAATGAATGCAACATCTCTGGGAGAGATTTTTGCTTCAATAACCATTTGGTCATCCAGTGGAACCAGAGTCATCAGTTTTCCATTCGGCGGAATAACACCACCGACTGTCGTCACATCGATATCTTTAACAATACTTCTCACCGGTGCATTGAAAGTCAGTCGGGTTAATGAATCCTCACGGCCTTTCATTACAGAACGTTGCGCTTCAATTTCGGCATTCGCTTTAGCTAATTCTTCGCGTGCGCGCACAACGTATTGATTCTGCATTTCTGTCACTTTATTATCTAATTCGTTCTTTTGCCGTTGCAGACGAAGAACTTCCACATTACTGGCAGCGCCCTGCTTTACCAAAGGCTGAGTGAGAGCCAACTCTCTTTGAATCAACGCCATCCCCTGACGCAATCCAGCAACCCCCTTTTCCAGACTTTCGCGGCGTGAAGTAAAAAGTGCTGTCTCTTGTCTGACCAGGTCGACATCATCATCCAGTTCAGCCGGAAAAGTAAGTTCTGTACCATTCACTTCGGCAGTCAAACGTGAAGCAGTTGCCAGCGCCGCATTTAACCGGGATTCACTTTCCAGAACACTGGATTCTGTTTTTGTGCGATCCAGTTGCGCAACCTGCTGCCCGCGTTCAACGATATCGCCTTCCTGAACAAGCAATTTATGGATGATTCCACCTTCCAGCGACTGGATAACCTGCTCATGTGAAGAAGGCACTACTTTACCGCTTCCGGTTGTAACTTCATCAAGTTGAAACCACCCCGCCCATGCGATGAAAACAACAAGCATAGACACCACGCTCCATACCACCAGACTCGAGCGAGGAAGATGGGGCTCCTGAAGACGACTGTTAAAACGACTGAAATCGCTCATACGCCCTCCTCATTAACTACCGGTTTTTGAGAAGTGGCTTTTTTCATTGTTACCGTACGTTGGCCCGCTTTTTGTGGAGCCATACCATGTTCACGAAGAATGCTATCTCGTGGTCCATCCATAACAATTCGGCCGTTATCCAGCACAATGATGCGGTCAACCAGTTCAAGGATAGGTAAGCGGTGTGTAGCAACAATGAGTGTGCGCGTTTTTCCCAACCAGCCTTTCAGACTGCCGATAAACTGTTTCTCACTCACCTCGTCAAGCCAGGCCGTCGGTTCATCAAGCAGCAAAATATTAGGTGATGTTAAGAGTGCGCGAGTGAGCAATAGCGCCTGTCGCTGACCGCCAGACAGACCAGCCCCGCCTTCATTTACAATGTAATTCAGACCCATTTTCTGTTTACGAACGAAATCCAATGCTCCTGTTATCGCCAGCGCCTGATGGATCTCCTCATCAGTCGCTAAGGGATTGCCCATTATAATATTGTCGCGCACTGAGCCAAAGAACAGACGAGCCTGCTGGCTGAGTAGCTGCATGTCCCGGCGTAAATCAGCAGGATCAAGATGATTGAGTGAGATATCGTCAAGTAAGATGGAACCTTGCTGGGGTTCCTGCATACCCGCAAGAAGTTGCAGAAGCGTACTTTTTCCTGAGCCGTTACGTCCCAGCAGGGCAATACGTTCCCCGGCTTGAATTTGGAGACGTGATATATTTAATACATCAAGTTTTTCTTCCTCATCGTAATAGAAACTCACATCTTCCATGACGTAATTTCCACGCAGATGGGCTTTATGGACTTTCTTGCCGGATTGCGGATCGTCAATTGGCCGTTGCATCAGATCATCAAGCCCTTTGCGTGCAACTTTCGCTGACTGCCAGCGTGAAAGCACGCCGGAAATTTGCGAAAGTGGAGCAATTGTGCGCGATGCAAGGATAGAGGTACCCACTAACGCGCCGGTAGTCATATCTCCACTAATCACCAGATAACAACCTATCAGCAGCACCACAGCATAAACGATGGATTGAACCTCCTGGGTCCAGGTCAGGAGTAACCCCGTTAGCCAACGCTGTTTCATCGCCACATTAGCGGCGACATCATTGGTGTTATTCCACTGATTTTGAAAACGCTGCTCAGCACGCATCAGTTTGATATCTTCAAGGCCCTGTACCGCCTCTACCAATGTGGCGTTACGAATCGCCGACTCGCGCATCCCTTCGCTGGAGAGCCGTCCTAATGGACGTTGTACCAGCAGTCCAGGGATTAGCAGCAGCGGAACGGCCAGCAATACCACCAGCACAAGCGGCCCGCCGATCATCCAGAGGATAAAAACGAACAACAGGAAAAAGGGGAGATCGGAAATTGCCGCAATAGTCGTGGAGGTAATCAACTCTCGCACTGATTCCAGCTCGCGGATTTGAGCGATGAAAGAGCCCGTGGATTTTGACCGCGCACCATTTTTAATTCTCAGAGCATGAGCAAATACGCGTTCAGAGATCCGCAGGTCTGCGCGTTTACCAATTACATCTGAAAGATGGACGCGTAGCATACGCATGATGAACTCAAAGGTAATAGCCACCATGACCCCACCAAAGAGGACCCATAGCGTTGCTTCCGACTGTGACGGTACTACGCGATCGTACACCTGCATAGAAAACACCATGCCTGAAAGCGCCAGTACATTCGCGATCATCGCCACCAGCATGATATCGCCATAACGGCGCCAGTCTTTCAGCGCCAGCTGCCAGAACCAGTTTTTCTCATAAGGTTTGATATAGTCATCAACGCGTGCGTCCGGCGTTGACTCAAGAGGGCGAAGCACGAACCCCCCTAGCAGGCGCGTCGCAAGCTCCTCTCGCGTTAATACTGTTTCGAGACCGCTATCACCGCTGAATTGAAGACTAACATTCCCCTCTTTATCCATCCGGTTGATAACTGCAATTTGACCGCCAGTAAACTCAGCAATCAACGGCAAACGCCAGGGATCGAGTAATTCGGCATTCACCGAAACTTTCCTCAATCCTAATCCCAAATGGCGAGCCATATCTTCGAGGACCAGTTGACGCGGTGACTGGCTTTCGTGATTAATCACCACCCGGACATGTTCTAACGAAAAATCAAGCCGGTAATGTTTCGCAATAATAAGCATGGCTTGTAACCATGGCTCATAAAGCGGATGAGTCTTCATAGTGCTACTTCCTATCCAACAACATTGTCACGCATCGAAATTATGTCATTTAATTGATATATCAATACGAACAGAATCCTAATAAAAATGAAAAAAATCTTTATTTTTCTGTTTGTTATCAATTTTTATGTAAAGAAATGAATAGCTGCGAGAGTTTCTCCCCTCGCAGCTCATTTGATTACGCTAATAACAATTGATGATTTGCCAACAACGTGGCCAAATCGGTTTGCACACCATTAAGCGTCACGACGGTGGTCGGGTCGAACTGGCTACCCGTACCATCTCTGTCGATCTGAATCTCAGTGTTGCTCCCATTTTGTACCACCCGGATATAGTCAGTGAGATTGCTCGCCCCACTGTCCAACGTCGCCACGCCATTCACATAGCTCGCCGATCCCGTGCCGGTATAGCCGCTATCGGAAAGCAGATCGCGCAGGTCAATACGGTCAGTATCCGCCGTCCCCTCCCAGGTACCGACGGTAAAGCCGTTGACCACATCACTGCCATTGCCCCCCGTGGCATCCGAAGCGTTGATCAGCTTATAAAGCAACGTATCGTGACCGCCGCTGCCGATATTGAAAGTGTCATTACCGCCACGCCCTTCGAACTGGTTATCGCCGCTGTTGCCGGTAATAACGTCGTTGTAGTTGGAACCATTAATCCCTTCAATGTTAACCAGCGTCGCGGTATCGAACCCGGTACTCTGGGCCGTAGACCGACCAAGATCGACGGTTACACCGGAAGTAGCATGGCGATAATCCACGACATCCATGCCGCCTGTACTGCTCCACGTGTCGTGTTCAGAGGTTGTCGTCCAGCCACCAGAACCGTTGTAGGTATAAGTACCCGCCTCAGCTATAAAGGTATCGTTGTATCCAGTACCTGTCAGGGTTCCGTGGTGTCCGCCTGTGGCAGCATCAGCCGTCAGGGAATAACTCTCTTTACCGTCTCCTGCCGTCAGTCCATCCCAGGTTGCATTACTTGAAACACCGTTAATGGCACGAACCAGCACCGCACGGTAAGTTTCACTGGGGTCTAAACCGTAAAAACTGATGAGTGACGAAGAATCATTTATGCCGATCCCGGACTGAGCATTGATGATTTCGCTGGCGACCAACTGACCTGCCGAGTTGTACAGTTGGACAGTGTTGCCAAAGAAGGCGTTAATGCCTTCGCTGTCGACGATCTTCAAATGCAATGCGGTTCCTGGCGCAACCGTATTGGTATTACGCTCCAGTAAAACCGTACCGTTTTGACGGAAAATCAGCAGGTCTTGTGCACCATCCCAGTCGTAATCCAGCAGAGCCGCTCCGGATACCTGGGTTGACGTAGCGGTACTGAACTTTGAAGCTGTAAAACTTGCTGTCCCCGCCAGTCCATCGTTGGTGTAAAGATAGGACTGCCCACTGTTCGCCAGTTTGATGATGTCCATGTTACCGTCGAGGTTCCAGTCCACCGCCACGCTGACGTTACCCACAAACTTATCCGTGGTCGCTGTTCCAACCGCAGTACCGGCAAGAAGGTTACCGCTACCATCGTTCAGCATTAACACGCCGCCCTGGCTGCTCCCGCTGGAGGTACGGGACATGCTCATATACAGGTCCATGTAACCATCACCATTAAAGTCGGCCCAGGTCATACTTACCGCACTGGAAGCCGCGCCAGAACCATAGCCGCTGTACATGGTATTGGTAAAATTTTGCCCCCATGTGAAAGAACCATTGCCCTGGTTAAACATGGTTGACAGCGCATAGTTGTTCACCCCATTGGTCGTATGCTGGGCAATATCCACTTTTCCGTCGTTATTCAAATCCACACCGGACGCTTCAATCAGGCTGACGTAGTTACCTACCGTCGAGCCTGATACAAAGTTGGTGTATGCCCCGGCCTTAGAACTACCGGTCAGCACACCTTTGTTATTGAGCATGAAGGTGCTGGAGTCAGGCCCCCCCGCATCACCAATAACGAAATCGGTGTAACCATCTCCCTGAATATCAATGGCAACCACCGCGCCATACCACACCGCAGCGCCCATATTGGTCAGCGTACTGGAGGTGTATGTACCATCTCCATTGTTAGTTAGCTGCACCATGTACGAGTAGCTTGTCCCTTCAGCCAGCACGTCTGCCAGCCCGTCGCGGTTGATATCTGCGTAAGTACCCGTGGTGTAACTCCCCGTCATAGAGAAATTACCTGAAACGGTGTAAGAGTTACGGCTACTGGAGTTCGCCGAGGCGAACTGCTGATTAGCGATAATCGTCCACAGCCCATCCGAATCCAGCATATAACTGGAAGAATAGGAATAATTCGCGGCGGTAAATGACCAAGCTGGTGTCAATGAGGCTTCATTACCCACGACCAGGCTGCCGGTGGTCAAATCAGCAGTATTTCCGTTGCCGGCGCTACTTTTCACCTGTGCGGTGACATCATAATTCTTCACGCTCAGCGCATCGCTGTCCGGGATCTGCAAATACCAGGTGTTATTATCCGGATCGACCACTACCGCACCGCCTGATTCAGAGGTGTAAGTTTTACCGTTCACGTTGATAACGAGATACTCGCCGTTAGTCAGTTCCGCCGATACCAAACCACTCAGAATGGGGGTAGTGTCTGTCGTCGTTTGGGCGGTGATGCTCACAGTGGTAGTAGGGATGCGAGTGTCCACTTTCAACACGAAATTATCTGAATCGGTGTGGTTACCCGCCAGATCGGTGACACGCAGCGTATAGGTGTGATTACCGTCATTCAGACCACTGTCCTGGAAATACCAACTGGCGGCACCGCTCATCGTCACCAATCCCAGCAGCACACCATCACGATACAACTGCACAATCTCGCCATTGTCCGGCGCACGGTTAAGTGTCCCGTTAATGACTGGGGAACTGTCATCTGTTGCCACCGATGCGCCAAAACTGCCCTGGCGTTCACCCTCTCCGTCGGTATAGCTGACGACTGTACCGACCGTGGCTGGCGGCGTGGTATCGACCGTCACCACCTGCGAAGAGGTCGAGCCGACGTTGCCTGCCTGGTCGACGATCCGCACCTGGTAAGTGTAATCACCGTCAGCCAGATCGCGGGTATCAGTGTAGCTCCAGCGCTGGTTAGTTACGGTTGTGTCAATCCAGGTATTGCCGCCGTCGAGGCTTATCTGCACGCGCTCATCGCTTGCCAGCGCGCTGCCCAGAGAACCGTTAATGGTCAGCGTGGTGTCCATGGTGATGAAGTCGCTGCTGGATTGCCCGGTATCTTCGCTAATGCTGTCAATAGTGATGCCATTCTGCGGTGCCACAGTATCGACAGTAACTACCTGAGAAGTCGTCGCCCCTACGTTACCGGCCTGATCCACCACGCGAACCTGATAGCGGTGATCGCCATCGCTGAGCGTGCGGGTATCGGTATAGCTCCAGCTTGTTCCATTCACCGTGGCGTAGGCCCATGTAGCCCCACCATCAAAGCTCACCTGGACATACTCATTTTTGCCAGGTTCCGCACCCAGCGTACCGTGCAGAGTGTATGACGTTGAGCTGGTCAGGAAATCATTATTATCGAAGCCAGTATCAACAGTAATGTTATCCACTGTTACTGTGATAGCCGCGTCAGGAGCGACCGTATCAACGGTCACCTGTTGATGCGCGGAAGCACCGATGTTTCCGGCAACATCCACTACCCTCACATAATAATCGTAGGTGGCGTTTTGCAGCGTGCGCCCATCAACGTAGTACCAACTGTTGCCAGTCACAATTACGTTCTGCCAGGTCACACCGCCATCAATACTGATCTGAACGTATTCATCAGCGGCCAGAGTCGCCCCCAGCGAACCGTGCAGCGTCAGCGAGGTATCGTTAGTGATAAAGTCGCTGCCGCTCAGGCCGGTATCGTCGCTGATGCTATCAATAGAGATCGTTTTGCTGGCGTCAGGTACGACGGTATCAATGGTGACCACCTGGCTTGTGGTCGCGCTGACATTACCTGCGTTATCAATAACTCGCAGTTGATAGTTGTAATCACCATCGGCCAGCGTACGGCCATCGACATACGTCCAGCTCAGACCACTGACGCTGACGTCAGTCCATGTGAGACCGCCATCCAGGCTAATCTGCGCGTGGTCGCCATTGCCCAGCGCCGCGCCGAGCGTCCCTTTCAGGCTGATCTGGTTGTCGCTGGTAATAAAGTCGTTGCCAGACAGTCCGGTATCCTGAATAGCAGAATCCACAGTAATGGTCGTGGCCGCTGGCGCAGTCAGGTCAACCACCACGTCCTGGCTATCCGTTGCGCCAACGTTACCCGCATTGTCGATCACACGAACCTGGTACTGGTACGTACCGTCTGTCAGGGTGCGGCCGTCGGTGTAACGCCATTGCAAACCAGTAACGGTCAGATCAATCCAGGTCTTACCGCCATCAAGACTGATCTGCGCTTTCTCGTTATTACCAAGTTGTGCGGTCAGTGAGCCGTTAACGATGACCTTACTGTCGTTAGTGATGAAATCACTCGCGCTCAGGCCGGTGTCGTTTTGCAGCGAATCAATGCCGATCCCCATTGATGGTGCGGTCAAATCAACTGTCACGGTGTGGTCGGCGCTGGCGCTGTTACCAATGGTATTGCTCACCACGGCGTGAATCACATATGACCCGCCGTCTGCCAGCGCTGTCACGTCCGCGCTGCCAACGGTGTAGCTCCAGGTGCCGTCATTCTGCACAGTTGCGGTGTAGGTTTTGCCGTTAAGCGTAATGGTCACTGTCTGACCCGCAGGTGCGTCGGTGGTACCGCTGACGACCAGAGGCGTACCGTGCTCCGCCGCGCTAACGATGTCATCTTCAGCAAAGGTGTTAATAGCAATCGTCGGCACGTCACCGCTCAGCGTCACGTCGTGCGTGGCGCTGCCCGGGTTGCCCGCCTTATCGCTCACCGTCGCGGTGAGGGTGTAATCCCCATCGGTCAGGCCGAGGAAATCACGGCCCGGTACGAAGACCGACCACGCACCGTTCGCCGCCACGGTCGCCTGATAGCTATGCCCGTTGAAGGAGACCGTCACCGTCTGGCCCTGTTCCGCCGTAGTGGTACCACTGATGGTCTGGCCCGCCAACTGCTCGGCGTTGTTGACGATATCATCATCTGCCACAGTGCTGATGGTGACGGTTGGTGCCACGGTATCAACCGTCAGGGTATGCGTGGTCTGGCCGTTGTTACCGGCTTTGTCGTTCACCGACGCGCTGACGGTCAACGCGCCTTCACTCAGGTTGGCAAGGTCGGCTGCCGGAACATTGAGCGTCCATGTGCCGTCGTTTGCGACCGTCGCGGTATAGGTTTTGCCACCCAGCGTCACGGTCACCGTCTGGCCCGCTTCCGCGCTGGAAGAGCCGTGTACGGTCAGCGGCTGCTGCACCTCAGCCGCATTCAGAACATCATCACTGGAAATCGTGGCAATGCTGACGACTGGCGCCGTGGTATCCACGCTGATGCCATGCGTTGCCGAAGCACTGTTGCCTGCGCTGTCCCGCGCCGAAACAGAGACTTGATAGCTCGCTCCATCGGCCAGTGCGCCCACGTCTGCAGCCGGTACCGTTGTGCTCCAGGAACCGTCGTTTTGAATGGTGGCCGTGTAGTTCTTGCCGTTCAGGGTAACGGTCACCTGCGTGCCGCTGGCAAACTGCGCGCTGGAGCCATTAATCACCAGCGCATTGCCCGCTTCCGCCGCGTTGATCACGTCATCACCGCTGAGGGTGTTGACGGTCAGCGCCACGGAGGCGGTATTCACCACTACATTGTGCGTCTGGGTGCTGCTGTTACCCGCGCTGTCGGTGATAGTTGCGCTGATGGTTACGGTGCCGTCAGTCAGGGCAGAAATCACGCTGGCCGGGACGCCCACGCTCCAGTTACCACTGGCATCAACGGTGGTGGTGTACTGGTTTGAGCCAATGGTGATGACCAGCTTATCGCCGACGTTCGCGCCGGTTGCTGTCCCGCTGACAATCTGCGCCTGGGTATGCTCCAGACTGTTAATCACGTCATCGCCCGCCACGATATTAAAGCTGACGGTTGGCGGCGTAGTGTCGAGCGTAATCGCTTTATTCGCACTGCCGGTGTTACCTGCCGCATCGCTCACGCTCACCTGTACGGTGTAACCGTTGTCCGCCATAGCCGTCAGGTCACCCACTGGCACGTTAACGCTCCAGATACCCCCCTGCAGAACCTGCGCGGTATAACTATTTCCGCCAAGCGTCACGGTCACCGTCTGACCAACTTCGGCCGTTGTCGAGCCGGAAATTGTGACACCCGTCCCCGCTTCACTGCTGTTGATCACGTTATCGCCCGCAACCGTATCGATAGTCACGGTTGGCGCAGTCGCATCCACGCTGTACTCACGACCCGCAGAGGCGATGTTGCCGTTCACGTTGGTGACACTCACCTGCACGCTGGCGTCGCCATCTTTCAGTCCGGTGAGATCGGCGGGCGGCACGGTTGCCGTCCAGTTGCCGTCGGCATCAACTTTCGCGGTGTAAGACTTGCCGCCAAAGGTGATGGTTACGGTCTGGTTTTCTTCCACGTTGGACGTGCTGCCCGAAAGCACCAGTTCCGCACCTTTTTCAGCCGCGTTGATCACGTCGTCGGTGGCAATGGCATCGATGCTGATGGCTACCGTCGCCAGGTCGACAGTGACGTCATGGCTGATAGTCACCGGGTTGCCCGCCGTGCTCTGGCCTTCTACGGTGACGGTTACCGTCCCCGCAGTCAGGGCGCTGACATCTGCCGCCGGGATTGCCGCGCTCCAGGTGCCGTCTGCCAGCACGGATGCTGCATAGGTTTTGCCATTGATCGTTACGGTAAGCGTGGTACCAACAGCAAGACCGTCGCTGGAACCGGTGATGATCAGGTTTTGACCGTGCTCGATGCTGTTGATCACATCATCGCCCGCCACGGTGTCCACACGCAGACCCGGTAGATTAGCGTCGATAGTCACATCACGCTCGCCAGAACCGGTATTGCCGTGGCTGTTAGTGACGGTTGCTGTAACGGTCAGTTCGCCATTCCCCAGCGCCGTCAGGACGGCCTCAGGCACGTTAACGGACCAGCTCAGATCGCTCTGAACCGTTGCGATGTAATCATTCCCACCGATAGAAACCGTTACGCTACTGCCCGCCTCTGCGTTGGCGACTTTACCGCTAATAGTCTGGCCTGCAGCCACTTCGGAGGCATTGATAACGTTGTCACCCGCAATGGTATTGATGGTGACGGTTGGCAGCGCGGTATCCACCAGCAGGTTTGCGGTATTGCTCACGCTGTTACCCACCGCGCTAGTCGCCGTCGCGCTCAGAGTGTAATTTGCTTCACCCAGAGCAGTCAGATCCGCCGCCGGTACCGTCAGGCTCCAGCTTCCATTTGCAGCGGTTGTCGCCGTGTATTGTTTACCGTTCAGCGTCACTGTGATCAGAGTGCCTTCCGCCAGGTTGGCGCTGGTACCGCTCACGTTCAGATCCTGGCCTTTCTCCACTGCGTTCAGCACGTTATCGCCGCTGAGGGTGTCGAAGCCAACTGACGGCAGCCCGGTATCAACGGTTACATTGTGCGTACCGCTGCCGGTATTGCCCGCCGCGTCGGTCACTGACGCAGTGACGGTCACGCTGCCATCGCTGAGGCCGGCAATCACGCTCGCCGGAACGCCCACGCTCCAGTTGCCCGCCGCGTCCAGCACGGTGGTGTAAGTCTGGCCGCCAATGGTGACGGTGACTTTATCCCCCGCTGCCGCGCCGGTGGCGGAGCCGCTGATAATCTGTGCCTGATTGTGTTCAGCCACGTTAATGACGTCATCGCCCGCGATGGTGTTGATCGTCACCGCAGGCACGGTCACGTCCACCGTCAGGTTGTGGTCAACCGACGCCGGGTTCCCCGCCTTGTCACTGACGCTCGCGGTGACGGTCACGCTGCCGTCGGTTAATCCCGCCAGGTCCGCCGCCGGAACGTTCAGCGTCCAACTGCCGTTAGCGCCTACGGTGGTGGTGTAGTTTTTACCGTTCAGGCTCACGGTCACCGTCTGGCCCGCCTCGGCGGTGCTGGTACCGGAGATGGCGAGGTCTGACTGCGCTTCCGTGGCGTTCAGGATATCGTCAGCCGCAAGGGTACTTATGGTCACGGACGGTGCGGTCGCATCCACGCTGTACTCGCGGCCCGCAGACGCGCTGTTGCCGTTGACGTTGGTCACGCTCACCTGCACGCTGGCATCGCCGTCTTTCATACCCGCCAGGTCAGCCGATGGCACGGTCGCCGTCCATTTTCCATCTGCATCCACGGTCGCGGTGTAGCTCTTACCGCCGAAGGTGATGTTGACGGTCTGGTTCTCTTCGACGTTGGAGGTGGTACCCGAAAGCACCAGATCCGCGCCCTTCTCGACAGCGTTAATCACATCGTCAGTCGCGATAGCATCAATGCTGATGGCCACGGTCGCCAGATCCACCGTCACGTTGTGGTCGATAGAGACCGGGTTACCGGCGCTGCTCTGGCCTTCAACGGTCACAGTGATAGTTCCCGCAGCTAAGGCACTCACGTCCGCTGACGGGATCGCCGCGCTCCAGGTGCCATCCGCCTGCACGGTTGCCGGGTAGGTTTTGCCGTTGACGGTCACGGTCAGCACTGTACCTGTGCTCAGGCCATTGCTGGAGCCGGTGATAATCAGATTCTGCGCATGCTCAATGCTGTTGATTACGTCATCGCCTGCTACCGTGTCAACGCGCAGCCCTGGCAGGTTCGCGTCGATGGTGATATCGCGCTCCCCGGCACTGCTGTTGCCAATGCCGTTGGTTACGCTGGCGGTTACAGTCAGTTCACCGTTACCCAGCGCCGTCAATACGGATTCCGGGACGTTAACGGACCAGCTCAGATCGCTCTCTACCACCGTGGTATAGGTGTTGCCGCCAATCGTTACGGTCACAGTGTTGCCCGCTTCGGCATTCACCACTTTACCGCTGATGGTCTGGCCGTTCGCCAGCTCGGCGGCGTTGATCACATCGTCGCCTGCAATGGTGTTGATGATCACGCCAGGCAATACAGACTCCACATTCACTGTGTGTGACGTGCTGGTGCTGTTGCCCACGCTATCCGTTGCCGACGCGGTGACGGTGTACAAGGCTTCACCCAGCGCTCCCACCTGGTCCGCCGGAACGGTGGTAGTCCACTGTCCGTTGATATCGACGGTGGCGCTGTAGGCTTTACCGTTGAGCATCACGGTAACGACGGTACCAACCGCCAGACCGGATGCCGTGCCCGAAAGGGTCAGTTCCTGCGTTTTTTCGGTACTGTTGATGACGTCGTCACCAGAAATTACGTCGATGGTCAGCACCGGCGCGGTCAGATTCACTTCCACGTCGTGTGTGGTGCTGTTGCTGTTACCGGCTTTATCGGTCAGCGCCGCTCTGATGGTGTAATCTCCGGCAGTCAACGCATTGACGTCTGCCGCAGGCACCCCCACACTCCAGTTGCCTGAAGCATCCAGGGTCGCGGTGTAATTTTTATTGTTGATGGTGACAGTCACTACATCACCCGCCGCCGCGCCGGTCACGGACCCGGTGACAATCAGGGCCTGCGCGTGCTCGGCGCTGTTGATCACGTCGTCGTCAGAGACCGTATTGATGGTCAGCTGCGGCACCGTGGTATCGACCAGCACATCGCGATCCGCCGAGGCCGGGTTGCCCGCTTTATCGGACACCGCTGCCGTGATGGTGTAGTTGCCGTCAGTAATCGTAGCGAGATCCGCAGAAGGCACGGTCACGCTCCAGCTGCCGTTGGCCTGTACGGTGGTGGTGTAATTCTGGCCGTTCAGGGTCACGGTCACGGTCTGTCCGGCTTCGGCATTAGTCACGCCGTTGACGACCAGATCGGCCTGCGCTTCAGCGGCATTGATGATGTTGTTATCGCTGACGATCTCAATAGATACCGTTGGCGCGGTCGCATCCACGCTGTACTCACGACCGGCGGAAGCATTGTTGCCGTTCACGTTGGTCACGCTAACGTGTACGCTGGCATCACCGTCTTTCAGGCTGCCCAAATCTGCCATCGGCACGGTTGCCGTCCAGTTACCACTGGCATCTACACTTGCAGTATAAGATTTGCCGCCAAAGGTGATATAGACGGTCTGGTTCTCTTCCACATTGGTCGTTGAGCCAGACAGCACCAGGTCCGTCCCTTTTTCCACTGCGTTAATCACGTCGTCCGTGGCAATGGCATCAATGCTGATGGCGACTGTAGCCAGATCGACCGTGACGTTGTGAGTAATGGATACAGGGTTACCCGCCGCGCTCTCGCCTTTAACGGTGACCGACACGGTACCCGCCGCCAGTGCGCTAACGTCTGCCGCCGGGATGGCTGCACTCCAGGTGCCGTCTGCCAACACCGTGGCGGAGTAGGTTTTGCCGTTCACGGTTACGGTCAGCGCGGAGCCTGCTGCAAGGCCCTCACTGGAGCCGGTGACGATCAGGTTCTGCGCGTGTTCGATGCTGTTGATCACATCGTCGCCCGCCACGGTATCAACGCGCAGGCCAGGCAGATTGGCATCAATGGTGATGTCGCGCTCGCCAGAGCCGCTATTGCCGTGGCCGTTAGTCACGCTTGCTGACACAGTCAGTAAGCCGTTACCGATAGCGGTTAAGACGTTCGCTGGAACATTTACCGACCAGCTCAGGTCATCCTGAACCTTCGCCGTGTACGTATTACCACCAATATTAATCGTGACAACATCACCACTCGCCGCGCCGCTGACTTTACCACTCAGAGTCTGCCCCGTGGCCACTTCTGCCGCGTTGATCACGTCGTCGGTAGCGATAGCGTTGATGGTTACCACCGGGATTGCGCTGTCCACCAGTACGCCATGGCTGGTACTGGCGCTGTTACCTGCGGTATCGGTCACGCTGGCCGTGACGCTGTAGCTCGCTTCGCCCAATGCGGAAACATTTGCCGCCGGAACGGTCACGCTCCAGTTGCCGCTGGCGTCAGTGGTGGCGGTGTAGTTAATGCCGTTCAGGGTCACCGTGATAGTGGTGCCGTCCGGCTGGTTGCTGGTTCCGGAGAGCTGAAGATCCTGGCCCTTCTCGGTCGCGTTGATCACGTCATCGCCCGCCAGGGTATTAATGGTAATCACCGGTGCCGTCAGGGAGACGTCAACGTCATGCGTTGCTGTGGTGCTGTTGCCCGCCTTGTCGGTGAGGGTTGCGGAGATCGTGTGGTCACCGTTTACCAGCGCGCCAACGTCAGAGGCTGGTACGCCAATGCTCCAGTTACCTGAACCACCGAGCATTGCAGTGTAATCTTTGCCGTTCAGGGTTACGGTGATGACGTCACCCGCCTGCGCGCCGCTCACGTTGCCGGAAACGATCAGCGCCTGGCCGTGCTCGGCGACATTAATGATGTCGTCGCCTGCCACGATGTTAAAGCTGATCTGCGGCACGGTGGTGTCGACCAGCACGGATGCGCCCGCGCTCGCCGGGTTGCCCGCTTTATCCGACACCGTCGCCGTTACCGCCGCATTGCCGTCGGCGATACCTGTCATGTCGGCTGCCGGAACGTTCAGCGTCCAGATACCGTTCGCCTGAACCTGCGCGGTGTACTGGTTGCCATTGAAGGTTACAGTGACCGTCTGACCGGCTTCGGCGCTTGAGGTACCGCTCAGGGTCAGATCCTGCGCCGCTTCAGCTGCATTCAGCATATTGTCGCTGCTGATGGTGTTGATGGTGACCGTCGGCGCGGTGGTATCGACGCTGTATTCCTGCGCGGAAGAGGCCGAATTGCCGTTCACGTTGGTCACGCTGACCTGCACGCTGGCGTCGCCATCTTTCAGGCCGTTCAGGTCTGCCGCTGGAACCGTGTAGGACCAGTCGCCGCTGGCATCGACCGTGGTGGTATAGGTTTTACCGCCAAAGGTGACGGTGACGGTCTGCCCTGCCTCAACGTTGCTTGAGGTGCCGCTCAACACCAGGTCCTGGCCTTTTTCCGCCGCGTTCAGCACGTTGTCAGCGGTCACGCTGTTGATGCTGATTGCCACCGCGGAGAGATCCACATCCACGACGGTGCCGATGTTCACCGGGTTGCCGGAGGTATCCTGCGCACTGGCGCTGATGGTGAGCGAACCGTCCGCCCACTGGGAGACGTCCGCCGCCGGAACCGACGCCTGCCAGGTGCCATCTGCCAGAACCGTTGCAGCGTAGTCTTTACCATTGATGGTCACGGTAACGGTGCTGCCCGCCGCAAGGTCGGTGCTGGTGCCTGACACAATCAGATTCTGCGCGTGTTCAATCACGTTGATCACGTCGTCACCGGCGACGGTATCAATACGCAGACCCGGCAGTTGGGCGTCAATGGTGAAGTCCAGGGAAGAAGAACCGGTATTGCCGTGTGCGTTAGTTACGCTTGCCGATACGGTCAGTTCGCCGTTGCCGAGCGCGCTTAACTGGCTCTCGGTTAACGGCAGGCTCCAGGTGAGATCGCCCTGCACGGTAACGGTGTACGTCTGGCCGCCGAGGATAATCGTAACGGTATCGCCCGCCGCCGCGTTGCTCACCTTACCAGTCAGGGTTTGCCCTGCCGTAACTTCCGAGGCGTTAACAATGTTATCGCCCGCGAAGGTGTTGATGGTCACTACCGGCAGCGAGCTGTCCACCAGCACGTTGTGGGTGGTCGAGGCACTGTTGCCAACGCTGTCGGTGACGCTGGCAGTCACGGTGTAGTTCGCTTCGCCAAGCGCGCTCACCGCAGACGCAGGTACGCTAACACTCCAGTTACCGCTGGCATCGGTGGTGGCGGTGTAGTTGATGCCGTTCAGGGTCACCGTGATAGTGGTGCCATCAGGCTGATTACTGGTGCCAGAGAGCAGCAGATCTTCGCCTTTCTCAGTGGCATTGATCACATCATCCGCCGCCAGGATATTGATGCCGATTTGCGGCGTCACGGTGTTAACGACAACGTCCAGCGAATTGCTGCCAGTATTGCCGGATTGGTCCGTTACGGAGACATCAATCGTCAGGGTACCGTCGGCCAGCCCCTGAACAACAGACGCTGGCAGACCGAGACTCCAGTTGCCCACCGCGTCTACCACAGTGGTGTAGTCGACGTTATTGATGGTGATGGTGACCAAATCACCCGCTGCTGCGCCGGTGACGGAGCCGCTGAGGATCTGCGCCTGAGAATGGGCGATTTGGTTAACGGTATTAGTATCGGTGACAAAATCGTTGATCGTCACCTGCGGCACGGTGGCATCCACCAGCCCCACGCGATCGGCGCTACTGCTGTTGCCCGCCACATCGCTCACAGTAGCCGTGACCGTCACCGTACCATCTACCAGCGCGCCTACGTCGGCGGCCGGTACATTGAGGGTCCAGGTTCCGTCCGTCTGGACGGTGGTCTGGTAAGATTTACCGTTCAACGTCACGGTAACAGTCTGTCCCGCCTGGGCATTACTGGTGCCGCTGACCGCCAGATCCTGCTGCGCTTCCGCCGCATTGATGATGTTATCGGACGTCAGGTTGTCCAGCGTGATAGTCGGTGGCAACGTATCCACGGTGACGACGCGCGAGGCTTCTGCGCTATTGCCGTTCACATTGGTGACACTGACGCTCACCTGCGCACGTCCGTCGATCAGGGTTTCCATTGCGCTCGCCGGAACGGTCAGGCTCCAGGAACCATCCTGCTGCACCTGCGCAGTAAAGGTCTGGTCGGCAAATTTAACCACCACGGTCTGACCGGCTTCCACACCCTGCGTCTGACCTGACAGCGTCACCTCAGCCCCTTTTTCGGCCGCGTTCAGCATGTCATCGCTGCTAATGATATCAATGGTGACCGCTACGGCGTTCAGATCCAGTTCGATGGGGTGCTCAGCAGAAACGGTATTGCCCCACGCGTCCTGCGCGCTAACGTTGACCGTAATATCTCCTGCCGTCCATGCCTGAAGATCGGACGCAGGAACACCAATTTGCCAGTTACCGCTGGCGCTCACCACGGCAGCGTAGTCAACGTTGTTGATGGTAACGGTAATCTGCGTGCCTGCAGCCAGATGGGTACTGGAGCCGGTGACGGTCAGATCCTGCTGCTGTTCGATGGCGTTGATCACGTCATCGCCAGAAATCGTGTTCACGCGCAGGCCAGGCAGCTCAGCGTTGACGTTGATATCACGTTCGCCGCTGCCTGTGTTGCCGTGCGCATTGGTGACCGAAGCGCTGAAGGTCAAATCGCCGTCGCCAAATGCCTTGAGATCCGCTGACGGGATAGTCACGCTCCAGGTCAGATCGCTCCCCACCGTGGAGGTATAGCTCTTGCCGCCAACGGAGATAGAAACGGTATCGCCCGCCGCCGCGCCAGTGACGCGCCCACTCAGGGTTTGGTCCACCGCCACTTCGGCGTTGTTGACCAGGTTGTCGCCCGCAAAGGTATTGATAATCACCTGCGGCAGCACCGTATCGACCAGCAGGTTAGCGTCTGCAGAACCGCTATTACCCACGCTGTCCGTGCCGCTCACGCTGACGGTGTAGAGGGTATTTGCCAGATTCAGAACGTCGGAAACCGGCACCTGGACACTCCAGATGCCGTTTTCAACGGTGGCCTGATAGTTGACGTTGTTCAGTGTAACGGTGATGGCGCTGCCGTTCGGCAGATTGCTGGTACCGCTCAGACTCAGCGGCTGCATAGCCTCCTGAGCATTAAGAACATTGTCCTGGCTGATGGCGTCAATCGTGAATTCTGGCGGATTGCCGCTCAGCGTCACGCCGTGCGTCGCGCTGCCGGTATTGCCCGCGGCATCGGTAACGGAGACAGAAATGCTGTGGTTGCCCTCGCCCAGCGCGCCGATGACGGAGGCAGGCACGCCAACGCTCCAGCTGCCGTCGGCCTGTACGACACCGGTAAAGGTCTGGCCGCCCAGGGTAACCGTGACCACGTCGCCCGCTGCCGCGCCGCTCGCCTTGCCGGAGATAATTTGCGCCTGGCTCTGCTCGCTGGTATTGAGAACATCGTCGCCCGCTACGGTATCGATCGTAACTACGGGTGCGGAGGTATCAACGGTGAAATTGGCGGTGGTTGAAGAACCGTTACCCGCCTTGTCGCTGACGTTCACGGTCAACGAATGGTTGCCGTCAGCCAGCTCTTGCACTTCACTGGCAGGAAGCGTAACGGACCAGGTGCCGTCGCTGCCTACCGTTGCTGTGTGGTTTTTGCCGTTCAGCGTCACGGTTAAAATCTGGCCCGCTTCCGCGTTCGTTTTACCGGTAAGGGTCAGGGTCTGGTTGTGCTCTGCGGCATTGACGATGTTGTCCTGGGAAATCGCATCGACCGATAATGTCGGCGGCACGGTATCCACGCCAATCGTCTGACTACCGCTTACGGTATTACCCGCTGCATCTTTGCCGCTGACGTTGACCGTCCAGGTTCCATCACCCAGCGCCTGTGCGTCTGCTGCGGGCACCTTCACGCTCCATGCGCCATTTTCGCCCACTTCTGCGGTATAGGTTTTACCGTTTAACGTGACGGTGAGCGCCGTTCCCTGCGCGAGATTTTTGCTCGCACCGGAGAGGGTAAAGCCTGCGGACTGCTCACTGGCGTTAATCATGTTATCGCCTGCGGTGGTGGCGAGCGTAACGGCCGCGTCAGCCGTTGAGACAGTCACGGTAATGCTGCCTGCAGTCGTGGTTTTACTGCCGTCGATCTGCACCACGGACCAGGTGTGTTCTCCGTCCGTCTGCGTCGGAAGCTTTACCGTCCAGGTCCCGTCTGTACCGACCATGGCGCTGGCAATGGTGCTGCCGCTGCTATCTTTGATCTGAATGGTCGCACCAGGTTGCCCGGTACCGCTGAAGGTTGGGGTGTTATCATCCGTGACCTCTTTTGCACTCAGCACACCCTGCTTGTCACCCGCTTTGTCCGTTACCAAAAAGGTCGGCGTTGCGCTCTCAACTTCTTTGGTGTTATCAATGACTTTGGTTTTGCCATCACCACCATGTGCCAGCAATGCGCCAATCGCGCCGCCGCCTAATGCCGCGCCTGCAATCCAGCCCCAAGGCGCATCGCTCAGGGCACTGCCTTGCTCGAGAAAAGGTTCGATACTGGATATGGTTGTCGCATGAGAAGTCAGTTCAGTAGTCGCAAGCCCAGACGCTTCTCCGGTCTCAGCAAACGATATATGGGTAAGTTGATCCTCATTGTTGAAGACCAACTCTGAATGGTTTTTACCTTCAGGATCTTCCATGAAATAATTGTTGCAGCGGATCACGCTGCCATCTTTCATGTAAAGCAAGAGATCCTTACCCTGTCGCACGTAGCGTGCCACATCCTGTGCAGAACCATGGACTTCGATAACGCTGGGTGCAGAGACAGAAACAGAGAGGTTCCCTTCACCTGTCAGAACTGTTTTTTCAGCCGTCTTTCGGATAATGACATCAACAATTTTTACTGAACTCATATTTTTTCTCCTTACAGGCGCCCCCATCTTTCACAGATTGCCAACATTCAGATGTAGCAATCTCTGGGAAAGACTCCCATTGTCTTCAGTTTTTTTTCAGCAATTTTTGCAGCGTTTTCTTTTCGTTACTAACTTAGATCAGGTAATTTCGCCGCAGCATTTTTTGCAACACCTATAGCAGGCAATAAATTATCCAGGGCAGTGGCATAATTAATTGCGGCACTCCAGCTATCATATTCAGCCATTATTTTTGATAGCGTTGCTTGCCAGACGTCTTGTTCAACGCTTAGTAAGTCATTAATACTTCTTTTGCTAAGGGTATATTCATTTTTATAAACCTCGCGAGCACGCAGAGCGCTCTGCAATTGTATATTCCCGGCATTCATTCTACCGTGTGCTCCAGACCAGTCCGCCATAGCAACTGACGCTTTTTGTAGTACATCAAATCGAGCCTGATCGACTTGCGACATCGCCATTGTTCTTGCGCCTTCAGCCTGGTGAACTCGCGCTGAAACCGAACCGCCCTGGTAAATAGGGGCATCAATATTTAGCTGAATCTGATCGTCCCAATAGCTTCGGTTATCCGATTCATAACGCGTACGTCCACCTTTAAGGCTTAGAGTCGGCCAGTGCTGTGATTTTGCTTTTTCAACGGCATACTGAGCAGACGTTTCCATTGTCCTTGCGGCGAGCACAGATGGAATTAATGAATAATCAATATTATCAAGAGAATCCTCTCGAACGACTAATGCCTCAGGCACGGGTTGCAACTGCTCTGCATCAATACCGCTTAAAACAGCCAGTCTTGCCCGCGCGCTACTCAGCGCTGCATTGTATTGTTCAAACGTTGCCTGCATTCCCGCGACACGCGCTTGCGTCTGAAGCTCATCGGACGTAGAACTCAAACCAGCCTCTGCGCGCAATCGCGCCATATGCTGAACATTTTTAAGCGCAGTAATATTTTCTTTCGCTGCTTGTGTCAGTTCGGTATAGCGTCTGACTTCAACGTAGCTGAGAGCCGTTTTCTCAGCGACACCAGTCAATGTAGCCATAAGCTGGTACCGGTAACTATCTCGTTGTGCTTCAGACTGACTGATTGCGCTATTCGTTTTGCCAAAATCATAGACAAGCTGCGTCAGACTTAGCCCCCATGCTGCTGAGTTTTTTAGTGAGCCGCTTGAGTCTGTCGTCTGGCTATGCCCTGTATTGCCATTAAGTGATATTTGCGGCATCCAACCACTGCGTGCTTCGTCTATTTGCGCCTGGCCGATTCCCATTTGCGCGGCCTGCTGACTTATTGATGGGTCACGGTCAAAAGCAAAAAGAATACTTTCCTTCAGTGTCACAGACGCAACTCGGGCTGTGTTCGGTGTACCGTTATAGGCTTTCGCAGTACCACATACGATCATACCTGCAAATAAAAAATAAAATATTGTGTGCCTTAGGGGTACAAAAATCCGCACATGAGCCTCCATATTAATAGGGTAGATTCTCCTCCAGGATTCGTTTTTTAACCATTTGTCAAATAAGGAATAAATTTCCTTTCTCAACAATGAGCTCATTTATCAAGAAATGGTGAAATAGGATTTTCCCTAGTGAATATTATTAATTGACTTGGAGCATAACAAATACTGTACACCCTAACCATACCCACAATGTTAATGTGATGTTAATAGAATAAAGAATATTGCGGGATCTTTATAAAAGTCTGAAAGGTTGTTTTTTATACAAACATGAAAACTCTTTGTTATAAATAGGATTATTACCTCCCAGTAAATGAACATTTTTGCGTTAATTTCACAGCGTACTTAACACAAAGATTTTCAAACAAATGTCAATTTGTACCAAGACTATAGAATTTATTGACAAATATTTTTTGAATGGTCTTTTACTCAGGAGAGAAAAATAGTTGTAGATTTGATTGATACACATGGGCCACTATCGCTGAAGTGAAGGAAAATTGTGGGCTTTGGATTGAAAATAACAGGTGTGCTGGATGCTGCTGCTCGGGCTGCGAATGCAAATATTATTCAGCAACGGACTTGCTAATGACTATCAATAATCTGTGGAAAATTTAGTAATAAAAGAATATTTCAGTAAATATAATGAGGTTGACGCAATATAATTCTGATTATTGAGTCTTCTTTGTGAGGTGAGTCGCCACGGATAATCCAGGTACTACTGAGAAGTTGATAATATCTCTATGTGCAGGAGTTAAAGAAAAGCTATTAGATTACCTCGCTTTTGCGGTGCGAAACGCCTGCCTGGCAACAAGCATGTCACTAGCCCTCCTTTGGACGCCCCATCCAGAGATGGAAACGTCCGTTAGCGTTTGATTCGATAGTCAGCTCACACTAGCTCTTTGAGCTGCTCCTGCATATAGGTTGAAAAATACTCTGGATTCTTGATAAGGATGCGGTTACCGGAGGCGACTTTTTCTGCCCATCCGGCCACTTTTTTCGTGAACTCGGGATTCCATCCCTCCTGCTCACCTCGTGCCATTACAGCTTCCGGACTCGCTGGCACACCTAAGTCATGCAAATACTTTAAGATTCCCTTAGCGGTACTTTCGTCCATTGAATGGGGTACTGACGCCGAAGTGTTCATACCACCAATAAAATCCAATGCTTTCTCAATTGCTGTTGGCATGCTCTTATCCTTAAAATTAACCACGTGAGAGACACATTTATACTATGTACCCAACTTCGTCGGGATATCAAAGAGAACATCGCCTTTATTTGATTTACCCCGCAGCTAAACGCTTGCGGTGGCTGTTTTCTGCACGATTAATTCGCGATTCCGGCCAAAACCAGCCCGGTTGCCACCGCATTACGCGGCCCTTCGCTACCACGGATGTTGCCCTGTCCGGCGACAACGCCGTAGTGCGCCAGCGCATCGGTGATCATCTGCGGGATTTCGAAATCCAGCGAGGAGCCGCCCACCAGCACTACAAAAGCAATATCGCGAATGGAGCCACTGGGTGAAACCTGAAGCAATGCGCGCAGGCAGTTGGTCACAAAAACCTTCTCTTTGGCCTGTCGGCGCACCAGACGAATTTTTTCCAGCGAGGTGAGGTTATCTACCGGGATCAGCTCCCCCTCTTTCAGATACACCACTTTGGCGAAGACTGTCGGGCTGAGCGGTTCGCGGAAAAACTCTACCGCGCCGTTCTCATGGCGAATACTGAACAGGCTTTCCACTTTTGCCAGCGGGTATTTTTTAATCTCCTCCGCCAGAAACGCATCGTTTAGGCCCAGCTCAGTTTGAATTAACAGGCTAACCATATTTCCTGCACCGGCCAGATGCACCGCTCTCACTACGCCGTCGCTATTGATAATGGCGGCATCGGTAGATCCTGCGCCTAAATCGAGGATCGCCAGCGGTGCGGCGCATCCGGGCGTTGTTAGCGCCCCCGCTACGGCCATGTTGGCCTCCACGCCGCCAACTTCAACCGGCGTGTTTAATCGGGCGCTCAGCTCACTGGCGATGGCCTGCATCTGTAAGCGATCGGATTTCACCATTGCCGCAATGCCCACGGCGTTCTCCATTGAACACTCTCCAGCGATGCCGCCCTGCACCTTGCGCGGAATAAACGTATCGACCGCCAATAGATCCTGAATATGCACCGTGTTCATGTCATGACCGGTCAGTGAGGCCATCACCTTACGCACCCGCTCCAGCATGCCGCCTGCGTGCGTGCCTGCTTCACCACGAATATCGCACACGGGCGCACAGGCGCTTATCGCCTGCATAATGGCCTGCGCGCCTTGCGCTACGTCGGCTTCGCCGCCACGCTTTTCACCACGGATAAAGATCTTGCCCGCCGGGATCACCCTTGATCGCACATCACCCTGCGGGGTTTTCAGCACCACGGCGGAACGGTTGCCGATTAGCGCTCTGGCGATGGGGACGATAGTTTGCGTTTCCTCGGGCGTCAGGGCAAAGAAGGTAGCGATACCGTAAGGGTTCGACAGCACCCGCACCACCTGTCCCGGGGCCGCCACTTCCACCGCCGCCAGCACACCTTCCGGCACCTTCTCCAGCAGAGTGACTTCATCAACCACCGGCATTGGCCGACGCAGGCGATTGTTCACCAGCACGCCATCATCCTTTTTCAGGATCGCCGCCACAACGTTGATGCCGCGATCCAGCGCCGCATTGATAAGCCAGACCGCCTCGAGAAAATCCATTTCCTCGCCTACCAGCGGGATCCAGCCCTCGGCAAACCGATCCTCGCTTAACGCCGCCAGCTTCTCCACGGCGATAGTGGTCCCCATTCCCACGCCAACGCCGCCGGGCGTTTGCGGGTTATGGCCAATCATTGTCGATTCAGTAATGATGGTTTCAGTGATGGTTTCCATCGCCACATCGCCAATCACCGGCGCGGCCTCGTTGATGCAGATTTTCGCCACATCCTGAAGCGACCACGGGGTGCTATTCAGAGCCTGTTGCAGAGAAGCCACCACCCCGGCAATATTGTCCCGCGTGCCTTTCATACCGGTAGTGGCAACAATCCCGCTGGCGATAAAATGCCCATGCTGTGCCAACGCCACTTCGGTGGTGGCGTTGCCGATATCGATCCCTGCAATTAACGGCATGTTGCCCCCGTCACTGGCTACCTTTACGCAGCTTGTTTCTCTGCTGATATATCTCTGCCGACTCGCGGACAAACCCGGCGTTCACCGTAGCGTGCCAGGTATGCTCCAGTTCATCGGCAATAGCCTGCAGCTCAGCGAACGAAGAACGAAACGGACGTAGCGCGTTGTAGATCTCCAGAATGCGGGCATCCGGGATCGCAATCAGCTCTGCCGCACGTCGGAAATTGCGCGCCACGGCATGACGCTGCATCTGTTCGGCAATCTGCGCCTGGTACTCCAGCGTTTGCTGAGAAATCCGCACATCCTGCGGTCCTACGCGGCCCGCCAGCACATTCTCAAGGGTAATGTCGGTTAGCGGCTTACCGCCAGGAGTCTGGATTTTCTCCGGGCAGCGGGTCGCTAATGGGTAATCCTGCGCGGTCATGATGTTGTCGTTCATGGTCATTCCCTTACCAGTGCAATATGCAGCGTGACGGGTGCAGCATCCTGCACCACGTGTTTGGTTTCTTTGATATGAAACAGCGCGGCCTTGGCCATAAATTTGGGCCGCACCATCTGGTCATTGACCACCGGCACCGGCGAAGGTGACTCTTTACGCGCATAGCGCGCGGCGTTTTTACCAATCTGGCGATAGGTTTCCAGCGTCAGCAGCGGAGCCTGAGAGAACAGCTCGAGGTTGCTCAGCGGCAGCAGATCGCGCTGATGAATCACCGTGGTTCCTTTCGACTGGATACCAATCCCGATGCCTGAACCGCTAAGATTTGCCGCATCCCATGCCATAAAAGAAACATCCGAGGTGCGCAGCACTCTCACCACTCGCGCATGCAGTCCCTCTTCTTCAATTCCGGCAACCAGCTCTTTCAAAATCGCGTTGTGCGGCATATCAATCAGGGTTTTATGCTGATACTTATCAAAGGCCGGGCCGACGCCAATCACCACCTCATCCACGCGTTCGTCCGCTTTAGCCGCCTCGCCTTCGCTCACCTGCAAGGTGAAAACCGGCTTACGTTCAGTTGTGTATTCCACTGTGTTCCGCCTTATTCGATCGAGCCGGGCTGAACCACGCCCGCAATATTTTTAATTTCCGCCCAGCGTTCGGCACTGATGCGATAGCCGGTACCAGGTCCCTGATAATCGTTAATGTCATTGACGGCGCTGACGACATCGAACTGGCGATCCAAAATCGCCGACGTTTGCAGATAATCCCCGGTGACGCGCTGCCTCAGCATGTTGAGGATATTGCTGGCGATATCTTCGAAGCCGCTGCAACTCAACGCGCTGACAATATCCAGCCCGGTGATATTGCGCTTCATCATCTCTTCCACGGCCGCCAGATCCTCCACCACATTGCGCGCGGGCATATCTTTGCTGCCGTGAGCATAAGTGGCGGCCTCCACTTCCTCATCGCTAATCAGCGGCAGGCCCAGTTCGCGGAACACCGCCTGAATGGCGCGTGCGGCCTTATTGCGAATGGCGATGGTTTCTTCTTCAGTCACCGGACGCAGACCGCCGTCAACCATCAGATCGCGTTGCAGAATGTTGTAATCATCGAAATCTTCAGCGTCGAAGTTCGACCCGGCAAACATGTTGTCGTAGTTGGGTACCGCGCTGTAACCGGAGAAAATAAAGTCGGTGCCCGGCAGCATCTGCATCAAGGTGCGGGCAGTTCGGCGAATATCGGAGTGGGAAAAGGTCTGATCATTGGCGGAGGCCACTTCAAGGTCGAGCATTGAGGCAATCAGGTTTTCCGCCAGCACCGCGCGGATCCCCGACGGCACAGCGCCGGTCATGCCGATACAGCTGACCGCGCCGTTTTGCAGCCCTTGTACGCCCGCGCCTTTGGTGATAAAAATGCAGCGCGACTCCAGATAAAGCATCGATTTACTTTCGGAGTAGCCCATCAGCGCTTCCGAGCCGGTGCCGGAGGTGTAGCGCATCTTCAGGCCACGCGACGCATAAGCCGAGGCGAGAAACGCTTTGGACCACGGCGTGTCATCGCCATCGGTAAACACCGATTCTGTGCCATAGACCGACACCGTTTCGGCGTAGCTGGTTAGCCCGCGCATTCCCAGCTCAAGCTCAGTGGCCTCTTCAACAGAACATTGCGTCAGCACACCGGGGCGACCACACTGGGAACCCACCAGCAGCGCCAGGGCGTTAAACGGCGCGTAGCGGGCGATCCCGACCGTCGTTTCCTGCTCGGAAAAGCCACGGATCCCCGCTTCAGCCGCGTCGGCGGCAATCTGTACCGGGTTATCTTTCAGGTTGGTCACGTGGCACTGATTAGAGGGCGTTCGTCTGGCGCGCATTTTTTGCAGCGCCATCATCATCTCCACCACGTTCATTTGCGCCATTACCTCCACCGCTTTCGCTGGGGTGATAGCAGTGGTAATGGCAATTATCTCTTCCCGGCTGACGTGGATATCCACCAGCATTCTGGCGATCTCCAGCGCGTCGAGTTGCATGGCGCGCTCGACCTCGACCACGTTAATGGCGTAGTCGGCAATGAAACGGTCAATCATGTCGAACTCGGCGCGACTTTTGCCGTCCAGCTCAACAATACGACCCTTTTCCACCTTCACCGACGAAGCCGGATCGTAGGGGCTTTCCATGGCGATCAGCCCCTCTTCAGGCCATTCGCCAATCAGGCCATCCTGATTTACAGGGCGCTTCGCAAGCACTTCGAATCGTTTTGATCTTCTCATAGTTTATGGACTCAAAAGATAAAAAATAGGGACGCCGGGCCGCATTGCCGGGGACACAACACCCGGCATTCGCCTTTCATCAGCAATGGCCGAACTCTAAATGAGCAGGACAATAAAAAAATAAAATTAATTTTGTTCCAATTTGGCACCGAATAAAAACGCATCGTTTCATATTGAAACGCAGCTCAGGAATATCCGCCGTGAATTGTGACGAGGTTAAATGATCATTATCAATAAACGTAAAAATGGGAAGATGAATTTAAATTTCCTGAAATGCATGCCCTATTGACTTAATAACGTGCGGCGAGAAAATAAGGTAAAGCCAATGATAAAAATAGCTGTCGCGCGATATTTTTCGTGACCTCAGCCCTACAATATTTTCAGGAGAGACTGTGAATAAAAGCCAACAAATCGCCACCATTACGCTGGCGGCTGCAAAGAAAATGGCGCAGGCCGTCGAGGCTAAAGCTTTTGATATCAACGTTCCGGTGGTCTTTTCTGTGGTGGATCGCGGCGGAAACACGCTGCTGATGCACCGTATGGACGACGCGTTTGTCACCAGTTGTGATATCTCTCTTAATAAAGCGTATACCGCCTGCTGCCTGCGCCAGGGCACCCATGAAATTACTGATGCGGTACAACCTGGCGCTTCGCTATATGGTTTGCAGCTTACCAACCAACAGCGCATCGTTATTTTCGGTGGCGGTTTACCTGTCATGTTAAATGGGGAATTAATTGGAGCCGTTGGCGTTAGCGGCGGCACCGTCGAACAAGACAGATTATTAGCAGAAACCGCGCTAAGTTGTTTCTCTGAATTATAATTTAAATCTAAGAAGGTATATTATGAGCTATCGTATGTTTGATTACCTGGTGCCAAATGTGAACTTCTTTGGCCCCAATGCTATTTCCGTTGTTGGCGAACGCTGCAAACTGTTAGGCGGTAAAAAAGCGCTACTGGTTACTGATAAAGGTCTGCGGGCTATTAAAGACGGTGCAGTAGATAAAACCCTCGCCCATCTGCGTGAGGCCGGTATTGAGGTGGTGGTTTTTGACGGCGTTGAACCGAATCCCAAAGATACCAACGTGCGTGACGGTCTGGACGTCTTTCGCAAAGAGCATTGCGATATCATCGTTACCGTCGGCGGCGGTAGTCCACATGACTGCGGTAAAGGCATCGGTATCGCGGCGACCCACGAAGGCGATCTCTATAGCTATGCCGGGATTGAAACTCTGACCAATCCACTGCCGCCGATCGTCGCGGTGAATACCACTGCCGGTACCGCCAGCGAGGTCACCCGCCACTGTGTGCTGACCAATACCAAAACCAAAGTGAAGTTTGTGATTGTCAGCTGGCGCAACCTGCCGTCGGTCTCCATTAACGATCCGCTGCTGATGCTCGGCAAACCCGCCCCGCTGACCGCAGCGACCGGGATGGACGCCCTGACCCACGCCGTGGAAGCCTATATTTCCAAAGATGCCAACCCAGTTACCGACGCCGCCGCTATCCAGGCTATTCGTCTCATCGCGCGTAACTTGCGCCAGGCCGTAGCGCTGGGCAGCAACCTGAAAGCACGCGAAAACATGGCCTACGCCTCTTTGTTGGCCGGCATGGCCTTTAACAACGCCAACCTTGGCTACGTTCACGCGATGGCGCATCAGCTTGGCGGTCTGTACGACATGCCGCACGGCGTGGCGAATGCCGTACTGCTGCCGCACGTGGCGCGCTATAACCTGATCGCTAACCCGGAAAAATTTGCCGATATCGCAGAATTTATGGGCGAAAACACTGACGGCCTTTCCACCATGGATGCCGCCGAACTGGCCATTCACGCCATTGCCCGTCTCTCCGCCGACATCGGTATTCCGCAGCATCTGCGCGACCTGGGCGTCAAAGAAGCCGATTTCCCGTACATGGCGGAAATGGCGCTGAAAGACGGCAATGCCTTCTCCAACCCGCGTAAAGGGAACGAGAAAGAAATTGCCGAGATCTTCCGTCAGGCATTCTGATAACCCAGGGGGCGCAATGTCACTTTCATCACCGGGCGTACATCTGTTTTATCACTCACGCTGGCAGGAGTCTCGCGTGCTTGATGAGCTGTGCTGGGGACTGGAAGAGCAAGGCGTCCCTTGCCGGACAATCTGTTGCGACGAGCATGACTGCGCGCTGGCCCTCAGCAAGCTGGCGGCTAAAAGCTCAACGCTACGCGTGGGTCTTGGGCTCAACGCCAGCGGCGATATTGCCTTAACCCATGCTCAGTTGCCCGAAGATCGGGCACTGGTCCGTGGGCATACTCACGCCGGGGCTGCCCAGCTCCGCACGCTCGGCGCCAATGCCGGTCAACTGGTTAAAGTTCTTCCCTTCAGCGAGATAAAATAAATGTACCGCATCTATACCCGAACCGGCGATAAAGGCACGACCGCGCTATTTGGCGGCAGTCGTATCGACAAAGACGACATCCGCGTTGAGGCCTATGGCACGGTGGATGAACTGATTTCCCAGCTAGGCGTCTGCTATGCCAGCACGCACCAGGCCGAACTACGCCAGGAGCTGCACGCCATGCAGAAGATGCTGTTTGTACTGGGTGCGGAACTCGCCAGCGATGAGAAAGGACTGACTCGCTTAAAACAGCGTATTGGCGAAGAGGATGTTCAGGCGCTGGAGCAGCTAATTGACCGTAATATGGCGCAAAGCGGCCCGCTCAAAGAGTTTGTTATTCCGGGGAAAAATCTCGCATCGGCACAGCTACACGTTGCGCGAACCCTGACGCGTCGGCTGGAGCGGGTCCTCATCGCGATGAGCAGAACGCTGACGTTACGCGATGAACCCAGGCGTTATATCAACCGACTGTCGGATGCGCTGTTCTCGATGGCGAGAATTGAAGAAACTACTCCAGATGTTTGCGCTTAAACTGGCTGGCATCAATGTCGTATTGCTTCATCTTGCGCCACAGGGTGGTGCGACCAATGTTCAGCAGCTGCGACATCTCCTGCACGCGCCCACTGGTGACGCGAGCGGCATGGATAATCGCCTCTTTTTCGATAGCGGTAAACGTCAGGCTGGCAGGCAGCAGTGAAGACGCCGTCTCCAGACCCGGACGTTCGGCAAACAGATAATCCGGTAGATTGCTCAGCCGAATATGGCCGTTATCACTGCTGATGGCGATGTTTTCGATAATACTGTTCAATTCAAAGTCATTGCCCGGCCACGAATAGGCCACCAGCTGTGCTAGCGCGTCGTCGTCGATCTTCAGACTGGATGAAAAGCGTTTTTTCAGGCTGTTCAGCCGTGTATAAATCAGCGAGGGAATACTGTTACGCCGCGCCCGCAGCGGTGGGATCACTATCTCAAAAGAGTGCAGCGCATAATACAGCTGGCGGCTAAAGCGGTTTTGCTCCACCAGATTGGCGAGATCAACCGTGGTGGTGGCGATCACTTTGACATCCACCGGGATCAGCCGGCGGGCATCCAGGCGGGTGAGTACCCCCTGCTTAATCACCTGTAACAACGCGGATTGCAGCTCCGGCGCCAGATATTCAATTTTTTCCAGAAACAGCGTGCCGCCGTTCGCCAGTTCAAGACGGCTCAGCCGACCGTTTTCATCATCGGTGGGCGCGCTGCCCATAAAATCCTGCCCCAGCACGCTGTTGGCATACAACTGACAGTTCACGGCAATATATGGTCCGCTGGCACGCTCGCTTTCGTTGTGAATAGCCTGACTCAGCAGCTCTTTACCAACACCCTCTTCTCCACACAGCAGGATCGGGAAACTTCCTCTCGCCGCCTGGCGCCCAAAATGGATCAAGCGGCGGGTTTCAGGATCGTCTGTCGACATCTGCTCAAAGGTATGGCTCACCTTGCCGAGCTGGCTGGTCATCAACTGGCGCATTTGCTCCACCGGATGCAGCAGCAGGATAAAGCTGTTGCCCTGCTCCTCAACAATCGGTTTCAGGGTAATGACGGCATCAACAAATTGATGCTGGCTTTCAAAAGTGACTTCAACGTGGTTCAGACCGCGGGCATGTTTGATCGCCCGGCGCAGCAGCATGGGTAGATTGAGCAGGTCGTGAATATTTTTCCCCTGACTGGCCTGCGCGTCAAGATGCAAAAGCAGCGCCGCGCGCGCATTGAGGAACTGCAAAACGCCCTGTTCGTTCCAGGCCATTACGCCATCATCCATGCTCTCCAGCAGGCCGTACATCTGGTTCAAATGTCGATTAGATTCAGCCAGCAGGCTGTCGGTCAGCAAAGAGTTACCGACTTCTCTGGCAATCGCCAGCGTCAGGGATAAATCAGAAACGCACTCATGTTCCACCAGACAGCACAGCGAGATGGAGCCGAACAGTCGACCATGGTTATCGAAGACCGGCGTCGAGCAGAACGACCAGGGATGCAGCGCCTGTTTAAAGTGCTGATCGCCAGAAGTTTTTGTCGGCTGCCCCGGCATCGTCGCCAGAGAAAGCGCACAGCTGCCAATAATGCTTTCGGCACAGTAACTGCCGTCGCGAAACCCAAGCTCCGCCAGCTGTTCAACCGTCTGCGGATCGCCGCAACGGCTGAGAATACAGGCTGACTCATCCAGAATCAGCAGCGCGCACGGACGGCCATCCATAAACTCCCAGGCATCTTCCAGCGCGGCCTGGGCAATCGTCAGCAGCGCCGTCTTGCGACGACAAATCGACTCAAAGGTCAGCCCTTGCGCCTGATGCGGCGCCTGCCAGGTTTCCCGCTGCATAAACTTGCTGCAACGATGCCATGACTGGGCAATGACCGAAGAGACTTCCTTCCCGATGCTATGCGTGTGCGCCGTCATATCCCTTTCCGCTGTTTAACCATAGACAACCCCTCCGGCAGAGACTGTCAGAGGGGGAGAAGATGCCGGATAAAAACCTACCGACGACTGATTAACGCGCCAGCCACTGCTGTCCCAGCAGGTCTGCCGTCAAAATAGCGGCATGTACGCTTTCAGGCGTTACCGGGAACGGCATATTGTGGATGGTTTCACCTTCTGCACAGGTCGCTTTTGCTACGGCCATGATCTTGCCGTCAACGTCTTCTTTCACGCCCATTTCCGCTAACGTTACCGGCAGGCCTACTTTCTGACAGAAATTCAGCACGGTTTCGATCTCTTCCATCGGGCTGTTTTGCAACACCAGTTGCGCCAGCGTACCAAAGGCGACTTTTTCACCGTGGTACAAATGGTGGCACTCTTCCAGAATCGTAAAGCCGTTGTGGATCGCATGCGCCCCTGCCAGACCGCTGCTTTCAAAGCCGATGCCGCTGAGGTAAGTATTAGCTTCGACAATACGCTCCAGCGCATCGGTCACCACGCCAGCCTGCGCGGCAAAGCGTGCCTTCTCGCCTTCCGCCAGCAGGGTATCATAGCACAGGCGCGCCAGGCTCAGCGCCGCCACGGTGGACTGTCCGCCCGCCATGCTGGTCGCTCTGGCGTCATAACAGGCTTTCGCTTCAAACCAGGTCGAGAGCGCATCGCCCATCCCGGCCACCAGCAGACGTACCGGCGCTTTAGCAATGATTGCGGTATCCATCACCACCATATCCGGGTTTTTCGGGTAGATCAGATACTCTTCAAACTCACCGGCTTCGGTATAGATTACGGACAGCGCACTGGTTGGCGCATCGGTAGACGCGATAGTCGGGATCACCACCACCGGCAGCTTCTGGTAGTAGCCAATCGCTTTGGCGGTATCCAGCGTTTTCCCGCCGCCAATCCCAACCACACCGCGGCAACCGTGCTGTTTCAAAATGGCAATCAGACGATTAATTTCAGCATGGCTGCATTCGCCGTTGAAGCGTTCCGCGTGGCAGCTAATGTCGTGGTTGTGCAGGCCGTTGAGTACTTTCTCTCCCGCCAGCTTCATCACGAAGTCATCCGCGATCACGAAAAAGCTGTCCGCCAGATTTTTAGCGTATTGACCAAACAAGGTGGAAGCGTCAGGACCCTGGAGATATTTGGCTGGAGATTGAATAACTTTTAGCATTCCTTTCATCCTCAAATAAGTACATGTTTTTACATGGTGAGCCCTGGCGTTAACCTGTTTGGCCTGATGCTGATGGCGAAAACGGGAGGTACCGGAGCGATGCAATAACTGTATGGCGAGGCGTGCACAAAAAGATCTTTCGTCTTTTTGTTCTGATATGAAACAGATAAAAACGGAGTACGTTTCATATTGGAACGCTTATCCATAAAAAATATAAGGTTTGCGATCCTGATCCGTTCATTTACCGCCAAATATCCAGCACACATGAATCTCACTTTCTCTTTTACCCACTCGCTTGTCTTAAAATCCGCACAAAAAGGCTGATGGTGCCGGATAACCAGCGCCGTGCGCCGGTGAAAAAAGTCGAGCGAGCTCGCATTGTGATCGTTCCTTGCTTTTTTCAGTTTCATTTCGGAACAAAAAACAACAATCACGTTCCGTAATGAAACTCATTTTAACGTTGTTTTTTTCCGCGCTGACTTCGCCAGAATCTCTTCATCGCCTCCGCACCATGACCTAAGTATTCGGGGGTTTGTCTTTCACTCAACCTCGAGGAGCCGTTATGTCTCAATTCTTTTTTAATCAACGCCCCCATCTCGTGAGCGATGTCATCGACGGTACGATTATCGCCAGCCCGTGGAATAACCTGGCGCGTCTGGAAAGCGATCCGGCCATTCGTATCGTAGTCCGTCGTGATCTCGATAAAAATAACGTGGCGGTCATTTCCGGCGGCGGTTCGGGACACGAACCCGCGCACGTTGGATTTATCGGTAAAGGCATGCTAACCGCTGCGGTCTGCGGCGACGTTTTCGCCTCCCCGAGCGTGGATGCGGTACTGACCGCCATTCAGGCGGTAACCGGTGAAGCGGGCTGTTTGTTGATCGTGAAAAATTACACCGGTGATCGTCTTAATTTCGGTCTCGCCGCCGAGAAAGCGCGTCGCCTTGGCTATAACGTTGAAATGCTGATTGTTGGCGACGACATCTCTCTGCCGGATAACAAACACCCACGCGGCATTGCGGGAACCATCCTGGTGCATAAAATCGCGGGTTACTTTGCCGAACGCGGCTACAACCTCGCCACCGTTCTGCGTGAAGCGCAGTACGCAGCCCACAACACCTTCAGCCTGGGCGTTGCGCTTTCCAGTTGTCATCTGCCGCAAGAAACCGACGCGACCCCGCGTCATCATCCGGGTCACGCGGAGCTAGGGATGGGCATTCACGGCGAGCCAGGTGCTTCGGTTATCGACACTCAGAACAGTGCACAGGTGGTGAACCTGATGGTGGATAAACTGCTGGCCGCCCTGCCTGAAACCGGCCGTCTGGCGGTGATGATTAACAATCTTGGCGGTGTTTCTGTTGCCGAAATGGCCATCATTACCCGCGAGCTGGCCAGCAGCCCGCTGCACTCGCGTATCGACTGGCTGATTGGCCCGGCCTCGCTGGTCACCGCGCTGGATATGAAAGGCTTTTCTCTCACGGCCATCGTGCTGGAAGAGAGCATCGAAAAAGCGCTGCTCACCGAAGTGGAAACCAGCAACTGGCCGACGCCGGTCCCACCGCGTGAAATCAGTTGTGTTCCGTCATCTCAGCGTAGCGCACGCGTGGAATTCCATCCCTCGGCAAACGCCCTGGTGGCCGGGATTGTGGAGCTTGTCACCGCAACCCTTTCCGATCTGGAGTCCCATCTTAATGCGCTGGATGCCAAAGTCGGCGATGGCGATACCGGTTCAACCTTTGCCGCTGGCGCACGCGAAATTGCCAGCCTGCTGCATCGCCAGCAGTTGCCGCTGGATAACCTTGCTACGCTGTTCGCGTTGATTGGCGAACGCCTGACCGTGGTGATGGGCGGTTCCAGCGGTGTGCTGATGTCGATCTTCTTTACCTCAGCCGGACAGAAACTGGAACAGGGAGCAAATATTGTCGAAGCATTAAATACGGGCCTGGCGCAGATGAAGTTCTACGGCGGCGCAGACGAAGGCGATCGCACCATGATTGACGCGCTGCAACCGGCCCTGACTTCACTGCTCGCGCAGCCGCAAAATTTGCAGGCCGCATTCGACGCCTCGCAAGCGGGAGCCGAACGAACCTGTTTGTCGAGTAAAGCCAATGCCGGTCGCGCATCGTATCTGAGCAGCGAAAGTCTGCTCGGCAATATGGACCCCGGCGCACACGCCGTCGCAATGGTGTTTAAAGCGCTGGCGGAGAGTGAATTGGGTTAAATCATAAATGCCTGATGCGCTTCGCGCATCAGGCAGAACGTTAACGATAAACGCGGAGACCACCCTCTACGCCGCGGCTAAACAGTACCTGCCAAAGCTCGATATCTCTGGCGCGGAAAGCCCCGGCGCAGGCGCATAAATAATAATTAAACATTCTTCTGAAGGTGGCGGAATAACGTGACGACAGCTCCGGCCAGGCCTGATTAAAGCGCTCGTGCCAGGCCATCAGCGTTTTATCGTAATCGCTGCCAAAGTTATGCCAGTCCTCCATCACAAACCGTGATTCGCTGGCCTCGGCAATATGGGAAATCGACGGTAAGCAACCGTTCGGGAAAATGTATTTGTTGATCCATGGATCGACGCTCATCCCTTTTTTATTGCTACCGATGGTATGCAGCAGGAAGAGCCCGTCCGGTTTTAAACAACGGTCGGCGATGCTGAAATAGGTATCGTAGTTTTTCGGCCCGACGTGTTCAAACATCCCCACGGAAACAATGCGATCGTAGTGTTTATCAAGGTCGCGATAATCCTGCAGCAGAATGTTAACGTCCAGACCTTCACAGCGCTGCTGCGCCATTTTCTGCTGCTCTTTGGAAATGGTAACGCCTTCTACCACCGCGCCATAATGACGTGCCGCATACTCCGCCAGCCCGCCCCAGCCACAACCGATATCGAGTAAACGCATACCCGGTTTAAGCTGCAGCTTCTCGCAGATCATTTTTAATTTGGCATTTTGCGCATCTTCTAATGTGGTCGCATCTTTCCAGTAACCACAGGAATATTGCATATGCGGATCAAGCATCAGCGCAAAGAGATCGTTACCAATATCATAATGTTCTTTGCCGACTATCCATGCCCGGCTCCGCGACTGCAAATTAAACAGGCGCGCACAGGCAATGCGTAAAATATCTTTCAGATTTCCCGGCATCTGCTGGTCGAGTTTTGCTTTGAGGATTTTGCAGAACAGAATATCGAGCCGCTCACAGTCCCACCAGCCTTCCATATAGCTTTCACCAAGTCCTAATGAGCCTTGTTGCAATACCCGTTTAAAGAAACCGGTGTGATGAAGTTGAATGTCCCACGCTCGCGAGCCATTAATTCTGATATCCGCTTGCGAAAGCAGCTCTTTTCCCATTCGGGTCCAGTTATCATTTATTTCATTGACGATCACAGCATCTGAACAAAGCGAATTCATGGTATTTACCAAAAGTGGGCTAAAAATTCTTACACAAGATTATTATGGAAAAAAGGGTGTATGTATTATGATCTGCGGACAAGATCTATCGAGTAGCAGACACATCATCGGGATCATTGACGATTCATTTATGGAAACTCTCGCGCAAAAGCAGTGGAACTTCTACCCGGATAACTCCATGACGGAACTGCCGCAGGACGTGTACTTTCGCTCTTATGTCCTGGAAGCTAACCATCATGTTCCACAGCATTCACACTCTTTTATACAGTTTCATTTCGCCCGTAAAGGCAGTATGCGTATTGATGTTGCCGGCAAGTGCTGGATAATTCCGGCACATTATGGCATCTGGATCCCGAATAATACGGAGCATACGGTTTGGGCACTGGATGATGTGTATTTAGAAAATCTGGATATTAATCCGGGCTTTCTTGAAGAGAGCATTAATGAATGTAAAGTGGTGGCAATCAGTGATTTCGCCAGAGAGTTTATTCATTACGCCACGAATTCAATTTCAGGCCATTATGATAGCCAGTCAAAAGAGGGCAAGCTGGTCAGCGTCCTGGTCGACATTATTCTGCAGCTCCCGGAAGTCGCTTTTGTATTACCCTGGCCGCAGGATCGCGAATTAAACAAAGTTTGCCGAACCATACAAGAATCTCCCGCACTGGAGCATTCGGTTGAATACTGGTCGCAGCATCTGGGTATGTCTGCCCGTACCTTTTCACGCCATTTCAAAAAAGAAACCGGATTGCCTTTCAGCGTCTGGAAGCAAAAAATGCGTATTCTGGAATCCGTATTAATGCTGAAGAAAAATAAAAGCGTAACCGCCGTGGCGCTCGACGTGGGGTATTCAAGCACCGCGGCATTTAGCTACGCATTCCGCCAGGCGTTTGGCGTTCCGCCGTCTAATTACTGATTAACGGCGCTGATGCCAGTAAGCCGCTGCGCGAACCCGTTGCTGATCGAACGCCTCGGTTTCAAAGCGAGCACTCAGGTTTTTGACCACCTTCCCTTCGCCAGTGATCCAGATGTAATAATCGTCTGCTGGCACGCTTAGCCGCGATAAGTGTTCATTCACCGCCTGCTCGTCATGACCGATAAACCACTGAATAGTAAACCCGTCGAGGTGGGCAAAATAGTCCTGGTATGCTGCATCTTGCACGCTGACCAGCGCCGTGACGTGCGGACGTACCGCTAAACGACTGAGCGACTCCAGGCGTCGGCGCAGCGCGGGCATTCCCGATTCATCACACACATAAACCTGATACGCATAATCCTCTGGCACCACCAAAGAACCGCGCGGTCCGCCAATTGTCAGCTTGTCCCCCTCACGGGCATTCATCGCCCACGTACTTGCCACGCCACCGTCATGGATATAAAAATCCAGCGCCAGCTCATGGCGCGCTTCGTCATACAACGGCGTGTAATCACGTGATAACGGACGTACGCCGTCAGCCCAGACAATGCCTTCATCGGTGACGACAGGCGGCACAAAATGGCTGCCCGGTTCAGGGAAAAAGACCTTGGTATGGTCGTCAAACCCGTGTGAGCTAAAACCGTCCAGAGCGTCCCCGCCCAGTACAATGCGCTGAAAGCCCGCGCTAATACGTTCTACGCGCAGGACGGTAAGTTCCCGAAAGCGCAGTTCATTACGAACGCGCTGGGGGTAGCGTGAGGTGTTTTTTGTCATTTTTTTCGCCTTGTGAAGATAATACGATATATCTAAATACATTTTTAAATGATAATGATTGCTAATCAAGAGGATTGCAAGCACTTTTTTGATATAGTCACCGTCAGATTAGACTGACAGCACCAACCAATAAAAACTGTTAATAATCATCACATTAAACAAAATATAATTTGTAGACTTGCAAGATGACAATTTTTAGATATAAATTAGATATATCTAAACAACATCAGGAGACGATGATGCAAAACCATCATGAAGGTTGCTGCAAACATACTGAGCACCAACACGAAGGCTGCTGCAAGGGTGAAGGACATCACCACGAAGGCCGCCACAACGAGCACCATGCAGGTTGCTGCAAAGGTGAAGAACATCGCCATGAAGGCTGTAACAAAGAACATCACCACGAACAGGGTTGTGGGCACCGTCGCGGGGGCGGTGGTCGTCGCCAACGCTTCTTCGGTCACGGAGAATTACGCCTGGTCATTCTGGATATCCTGACCCGCGACGCCAGCCACGGCTATGAGCTGATTAAAGCAATTGAAACCCTGACTCAGGGTAACTATACCCCGAGCCCGGGCGTTATCTATCCGACGCTGGATTTCTTGCAGGATCAGGCACTGATCACCATCAGCGACGAGGAAGGTGGGCGTAAACAGATTGCGATCACGACTCAGGGCCAGCAATGGCTGGATGAAAACCGTGAGCATCTGGAACATATCCACGAACGTATTAAAGCCCGCTGCGTGGGTTTTGAATTACGCAAGAATCCGCAGATGAAACGCGCGCTGGAAAACTTCAAAGCCGTGCTGGACCTACGGGTTAATCATGGTGATACCAGCGATGCGCAGATCAAAAAAATCATCGGTATTATCGATCGCGCTGCGCTGGATATTACTCAGCTGGATTAATTTACACTGCAGGCGGGACCCGTTTGCCCGCCGTTCCGCCTGTAGGGTTTATATTAATGTAGCACCGTGACAGCATCTTCCAGTCGACCAGCGCGATGCTTCACCATCGCAGAAATCTGGGCGCTCTCTTCAACCAGTTCGGCGTTTTTCTGCGTAATATTGCTCAGTTCATTCACTGCCCGAGTCAGGCTGGAAAGGCCATCTGACTGCTCCAGCGTTGAGTGGCTGATTTGGGCGATCAGCTGAGTGACGTTTTGCACCTGCGCCACAATATCGTCCATCGTGCGCCCTGCAGCGTGAACCTGATCGGAGCCGGACTGCACTTTATCGGCGCTGGCATCAATCAGCTTGCGGATATCATTGGCCGCACTGGCGCTGCGACTGGCAAGATGACGCACTTCTCCCGCCACCACGGCGAACCCTTTCCCTTGCTCACCTGCCCGTGCAGCTTCAACGGCGGCGTTCAAAGCCAGAATGTTGGTCTGGAAAGCAATATCGTTAATCAGCGTCGTAATGGTGCCGATCCTCTGGGTGCTGTTGGCGATATCGTCCATGGTTTTGATGACGGTATCCATCGCCTCACCGCCGTGCGTTGCCGCGCTGCTGGCGGCGATGGAGAGTTTATCGGCTGCGGCGGCGGTCTCAGAGTTTTGTTTTACCGATGCCGCCATCTGATTCATGGTGGTCACCGTTTCCTGCACATTCTCTACGGTCTGCTGCGTATGCTTGTTTAAATCATCACTGCCTTTCGCCAGCGTTTCACTGTCGCTGCGTACACAACTCACCTGGCTGGAGACATCATGGATGAGCCAACGGCACATTAGCCCCAGTTGCCCGACCGCTCGCAGCATCAGGCCCAGCTCATCACTGCGGTTAAGATGCGACACGCTGTTCCGCTCACCGGTCGCCACTTTAAGCGCCTGACGGGCGACATTCTCAATAGGACGCACAATCTGCCATTCGAAAATAGCCGTTCCTAAAAGCATCACCAACACGCTCGTCAGCAGTAACGGCCATTCGGCGCCCATTTGCTGCAATGCGGCCGCCAGTAAAATAAACATAAACGCCATTACGCTGCGCACTCGCCAGCGAATCGGCAGCGCCGGGAATTTACCCAACCAGCCTTTGCGTACCACCAGGCCTTTATGAATTCGTCGATTGCAACGCCCTTCATTCAGTGCTTTATATAAAGGCTCTACCGCCGCAATCTCCTCGTCAGTTGCCCGGGTACGGATCGACATATACCCGGTTACACGCCCTTCCCGCACCATCGGCACCGCATTGGCCCTTACCCAGTAGTGATCGCCATTCTTACGCCGGTTTTTCACAATCCCGCTCCATGGCTCACCCTGCTGCAGGGTGTACCACATAT
>OJIU01000107.1_pt1 | contig 49896 bp, 40 predicted proteins | sample 1595961 | NCBI WGS metagenome assembly OJIU01 (sample SAMEA4350144, study PRJEB24818) | metagenome | biome: human; feature: gut; material: faeces | place: Denmark | collected 2013-09
GAGATGCCATCGACCTCACCGCCAAGCTGTTCGACCTGAACCCCCGGCAAGCCGCCGAGAAGCTGATAAATGACTTCGCGTTTGCGAAGCAATGCAGTCCCCAGTGGGGACTGCAAGTGACAGAGCGGTCTTGCGTCAGCAAGATGGAGGGGCCCCGCCCCGACAAGCTCTGGCTTGACCCGGATAAGCCGCCCGCCAACGCCATCGCCCTGCCGCCGCCCAAGCGTGGCCTGACAGACGAGCAGTGGGTAGACATCACCTACTGTCTGCGGGTGCTGACCGATTATCTTGACCTGCTGCACGACTGGCAGGAGCGCTACAAGCCCGCCACCCCGGAGGAACCGCATGACCCACAGTTTGAAGAAGCCCTCCACACGACCGAGACCATCGAGCACCTGACGGACTGCGTTGCATTTGGAACGCCCCAACAGAAGGCCGCTGCCGCCGCACAGCTGCTGTCCGGGTCGTACCTGCTGATGCTGGAAGAGCGCACCGACCGCCTTGCTCTGGCAAAGTGCGCCTGACGCTTGATTCACCTGAAGTGGTAGGTCTCACCGTGAGACCCGCCACTTCACTTTTCTATCGCAAGTCAAGGAATCAGTGCAACATTCAAACAGCATATTTGCGATATGCAATTCAACGCTGTTGCCGTCGCATTAAAAAGTTGAATTGCTATAAAGGAGGAACACCCTATGAAGAAAAACATTTCCCGCAACCCCTTATGGCCGGACTGGTACAACGGCAAGAAAATTGACGAAGTCCAGTTTGGCCGTGCCTTTCTGGAACAGTGGCCGCTGAAATGCGTTAACGGCACGCTGTACACGCTGGACGGCCCGGTGGAGGACGAGAGCGAGATCAAGCAGCGCATCTTGGAGAACATCGAGGAATATGTCACCTCCAGCCTGTCCAAAAAGGTCATCAACATTCTGGAGACCATCAAGCTGCTGGCCTTTTCCGACCCGTTTCCCATTGAACAGGACTGCATCCACCTCCAGAACGGCGTGTACCATCTGCCGGATGGCTCTTTTCAGGAGAGCCGCCTGTTCTGCCAGAACCGCCTGCCGGTAAAGTATGACCCGAAAGCCGCCAACCCGGAACGCTGGTTTGCTTTCCTGCACGAGCTGCTGGACGATGCCGACATCCCTACCTTGCAGGAATATCTGGGCTACTGCCTTATTCCCAGCACCAAAGGGCAGAAGATGATGCTCATTGTCGGCAAGGGCGGCAAGGGCAAGTCCCGCATCGGGCTGGTGCTCAAGCGGCTCATGGGAGATGCCGCCAACAATGGCAGCGTCCAGAAAGTGGAGAACAACCGTTTTGCCCGCGCCGATCTGGAACGCCGTCTGCTGATGATCGACAATGATATGGATAAGCTGCGGCCCTACCACATCGAAGCCCTGTATGACACCCTGAGCAAGACCCCCTGCGGACAGTATGTGGGTGGCAAGCGGCGAGACCTCTCGCCCAAGCAGCAGAAGCGCACCCTCTCCGGCACCACCCTTCATGAGGTCCACCAGTTGCTGCACAATTCCTTTCTGCTGGCGGTGGAGTGGGGCATCCTCATCAAAAGCCCCGTCCCGGTGGAAGCACCCAAAAAGACCACCCAAGAGCGCAGCATCTGGGAGGTGGAGGAGATGCGGGCAGCACTGGACAGCATGGAGGACCCCATCCTGCATCTGGCGGTGCACCTGACGCTGGTGGGTGCGCTGCGGGAAGGGGAGGTGGCAGGTCTGACCCCGGAGGACATCGACTTTGATGCTGCCAACGGCATGGGCACCTTCACCGTCAACCGTTCCATGCAGCGGGTGCAGAAGGACACGCTGGCACAGGTGGACAAGGGCTGCCTCCTCCGCATCTTCCCGGACAAGCTGGAGGGCAGCAAAACCTCCCTCATCCTGAAGGACACCAAGACCGAAGCCTCCTGCCGCACCATCTTCATGACCGCCGCCCTGCGGGAGGAACTGAAGCAGTGGCTGGAACGGCTGAAAAGGGAAGAAGCCCTCGACCCGGAGCGCTACCGCAACAGCGGGATGCTGCTGCGGCTACCCAACGGTCTGGCGGTGGAGCCGGTGCTCATCCGCAAAAAGTTCCTGAAATGGCAGGATGCGCACCCAGAGTTCCCCCGCATCGTCTTTCACGGTTTACGCCATTCCAGTGCGCCTTATCAGCTGATAATCTCCGGCGGCGATGTGAAAGCCGTACAGGGAACAACAGGTCATGCCAGCGCGAATATGCTGATGAACACCTACGCCCATATCCAGCAGTCCTCCCGTGTGGAGCTGGGCAAGAAGTTTGAAAGCGGCTTCTATGCCAAGCCCGACACCTCCAGCCCGCAGGCTGTACCCGCCGCAGTCGAACCCACCATCTCCATGACGGCTCTTTTGGAATTGCTCAAGGATGCCGACCCGGAAATGAAGGCAAAGCTCCGCCTGGCACTGCTCACCTGATGCAAAAAAGGGCACTGATTGCAATGCAATACAGCGCCCTACATAATCGGACATGGATAACACCGACCGTGCAAAAACCGTGCAGAAACCGTGCAACCATGGCTTACAAAACAAAAAAGCCATGAAATCTTTCGATTTACAGCTTCCACGGTAGACATTCCTACGCGTTGGAACCCCCGGCCTACTGATTCGTAGGAACCGAATGGCACATTTTGTCCATTTCATCATTTGACGCTAAAACGTCATTTTAATCGAATCGCCGTTATTTTTACGTTGTTGTTCTGTTGCATTCTTTGCATTGCTTGCACGTCTTTGCACCTGTTATCCATCCTTGCGATGTGCAGAAAATGTGCAAAAGTGTGCAGAGCCAAAATCAGCCCGGCAAAACAGGCTGTTTCGCACAGCGCCAAAAGCTGGATTTCAACGGTATTTATTGTGCAAAATCTTCCAGTTTTATCCAAACAACAATCTTACATGACACACCGGTTCTATGGCAGGGTTTAGGACATCCGAACAGACACCGTTTGATATAGAAATGAGGTTCACCATGAATAAACTGCTTTCCTGCCGCTACAATACGGACACCAACCGGGTGGAAGCCCGGTTTGAGGATGGCACCACTCTTGCCATCGACTGCATCGCTGTGGAGGACGAGTACGGCAACACCCCGGCACAGCGGGCGGAGCTGGACTGGCTGCTGTATAATAAGCCCTTTGAGTATGCACAGATGGTGCTGAGAGGGGAGATGGAGCGTTATCTTTCCCTCGGCTGCGACCATGGCAGACTGGAAGATTAACATTATAGATATGAAAAAACAACCACCTACTACACAAAATCGTGCAATAGGTGGTTGTTTTATTTTCGATCAAGCTCTTGCCACACCAGTCTCGCGGGCAGCCTTTGCCACGGCGTTTGCCACTGCCTCGGCCACGCGGGGGTCGAACGCACCGGGGATGATGTTCTCCTCGCTGCGGTCGGCATCGGTGATGAGGTCTGCAATAGCGTAGGCTGCGGCCAGCTTCATTTCATTGTTGATATCGCGTGCGCGGACGCTGAGCGCACCCTTGAACAGGCCGGGGAAGCACAGCACGTTATTGACCTGATTGGGGAAGTCGCTGCGGCCGGTGGCCATCACGCGCACGCCGCCCGCCTTGGCCTCGTCCGGCATAATCTCCGGGGTGGGGTTGGCCATGGCAAAAACGATGGCGTCCTTGTTCATGGTCTTGCACAACTCGGTGGTCAGGATGCCAGGGCGGGACACGCCGATGAACACGTCTGCGCCCTCCAGTGCCTCCTTCAGGCCGCCCTTGACCTGACGGGGGTTGGTCACCTCGCCCAGCCAGTTCTTATGCGCCTCGGCGCTGTTGCAGCCCTTGTACAGGGTGCCGAACTGATCCACTGCAATGATATCCTTGGCACCGGCGGTCATGAGCATCTTGATGATGGCAGTGCCGGCAGCGCCGGGGCCGTTCAGGACGATGTGCACGTCCTCCATCTTCTTATTCACCACCCGCAGGGCGTTGATGAGGGCAGCAGTGACCACGATGGCGGTGCCGTGCTGGTCATCGTGGAACACGGGGATGTCCAGCTCCCGCTCCAAGGTCTCCTCGATCTCGAAGCACTCGGGGCTCTTGATGTCCTCCAGATTGATGCCGCCAAAGGTGGGCGCAATGGCCTTGCAGGCAGCAATGACACTGGCAGCATCGTGGGCGTCGATGCAGATGGGGAAGGCGTCCACGCCGCCAAACTCCTTGAACAGCACGGCCTTGCCCTCCATGACCGGCAGACCGGCCTCCGGGCCGATATCGCCGAGGCCCAGCACGGCAGTACCGTTGGAGACAACGGCTACCATGTTGCCCTTGAAGGTGTACTTATACACGTCCTCGGGGTTTTCCTTGATCCTGCGGCAGGGCTCGGCCACGCCGGGGGTGTAGGCGGTGGACAGGTCGTCGCGGGTGGCGACCTCCACCTTGCTCATGATGCCCACCTTGCCCTTGTGGGTCTCGTGCATTTCCAGAGCTGCTTTATTGTAATCCATTTGAATTTCCTCCCATTGGTTCAAAACTCATTTTTCCAAGGACTTTCATCGCTGTAATCGTGGGAAATATAATCGTAAATATAGCCGATCTCACTGTCCGGCAGGTTGATGCGGTACTGCTCGGCAATGTTGGCAAAGCAGCGCCGCGCCAGTGCCACAAAGTCCCGGTGCTCTTCACAGAAGCGTTCCAGCTCACGGTAGCTCTTGATCTCCTCTTTTTTCACCAGCCGCTCGATCAGGCAGCTGATGTGCAGATTCAGACCCACCACGGTCTTGGGCTGGAAGTGGGAGCCAAGCGCCCGCTGCATCTCCTCCAGCATATCTGCTACCAGCGAAAGCACCCGCGATGCATTCAGGATGGTGAGCGATTCCACCACGTTTTCCAGCGAGAACTGATTGACCAGATTCTGCTTGAAGTGCTCGAACTCTTCCTCGGTCAGATAACCGCTGAGGCCGCTCTTGATCTTATCCAGTCCGCGCTGGGTGATGATGTCCTCCACGGCCACCACCGGGAAATCCGCCGGGCCAAGCTCCATGGTGGACGCTGCAAACAACACGTTGCAGGTGTCCCAGTGGCCATTCTGACGCAGCTGCTCATAGGTCTGCACATCGTAGCACAAAAAGCGCGCGTTTACCTTCGTGTTCAGATGATTCAGACTGTGCATGAACAACTCGCTCACCTTTGCAGCGACGTTGCTGCCGCTCTCGCTCACAAACAGGATCACATCCTCTTTGCGGGCTTTTTCCAAGATCTTATAGCGGATCTGCGAAGCATTTTTGGCATTTTCCAGAACCTCTGCCAGCGGCATCCCGTCCAGAATATGGCTGCCCACCGAAAGTGCCATCGCTGTGGAAACATTGTTGATGATCCCGAGGTTGACATTCGGCAGGTCGTCCAGAAGCTCGGTGATGTTTTCCAGTGAGCCGAGGTCTACCAGGATCAGCACATCACGGTTCTCGTTGAAATAAAGGATCTTTTTGACCTGACTGACGATCTCGCTGACCGGCACATCATAGGGCATATCGATGGCGTTGAACAGATACTTATGCAGCATCTTGTTGCACACGTCTGCAATGCTGCTGGCCGTAGCGTAACCGTGGCAGATGATGAACGCCTGCACTGGCAGCTTGTTGCCGGGGCGGTGCAGCACCTCCACAAAGGCGCTGATCATCAGGATGCCGATGGACGAGAAATGCACATCGGTGGTGTTCTGCACCATCAGCAGCAGATCACTTGCCACCGCAAAACTGTAGGGCGCATCCCGCCGGACAGCCTCGGTCAGGTCTGCCACCAGCTGCTGCATCTCGGCGCTGTCCTCTGGCAAGGCATCATCGAACACATTGCCGAAATACACCCACCGCGCCAGCATCAGGATAAAGCTGTTGGGGAAGCCGACACCGTACAGCTCATTGATGCGCTCCGAGATGCGCAGCATTCCCTGTTCGATGCCCTTGATGCGCTCATCTGCGATCTTGTTCTGGAACAGGATATAGTTGTTGTACTCCTCCAGCCGGTGCACCATGCGGGTGCAGAATCCGGCACATTCCAGACTGCCCTGTAAATACAGCCGCCCCTGCTCCCGGATCTCCTCCAGCAGACGATGCTCCCTTTCAAAGCCGCAGTCCTCCCGCAGGTCGTCCAGTGTCAGCGCACGGTTCTGCGCACCGGCCTCCGGCAGCAGCAGGCAGCTCTCAAACACGGCATCCGGCAGCACCGGCAGACCGATGCAGATGCCGCCGTCCCGGCTGCGGGAGTATGCATTGGTGCAGCTGGTACGGATGACCTGCTCCAGCTGACCCACGTTCCGCTCATACGGATACTGCATCAGCATCTGGTATGCCTGACCCGTCACCTGCACCCTGCGGCCGATGCGCTGCTCCTCCTGCATCAGAAAACGATAGATGAGCCGTTTTTTCTCCAGCAGCGACCGGCTGCGCAGCGGCAGAAGCTCTGCCTGCACCGGCACACTGTTCTTGAGCGAGGGCGGCACCGTCTGCACACCGAAGATCAGGCGCGGATACTTCGCGCCCAGCTCCGGCAGCACTGCCGTTAAAAAGCGCACAGCCTCGGCCTGCACACTGCTCTCCAGCTGGTCAAAGCCGTGCAGGTACAAAAAATCGCTGCCGGTGCCAGCCTCCAGCTTGCGTTTGAACGAAGCGGCAAAGCCGGTGCCGCCCGGCTCTGCTGCGCCCCACATGGCGCAGTCCAGCTCGGCAAAACGGCTCTCTGCCGGCACGACCTGCTTTTCCTTTGCATACTCCCAGGTCTTGCCGGCCAGCAGACGCTTGCCGGTGCCTTTTTCGCCCGCCAGCACCAGCGGCAGGCCGGTGGGCGGATACTCCACCGCCACACGGCATTTTTCCACGGCGGATTTCAGGCTGAGGTGATAGCCGATGACTCCCGCAAAGCAGCTGTCCGCACGGCGGCCATGGTTCAGATCCTGCTGCAGAAACTGCAGATCCTCATATTCAGCATCCAGCGTCTGAACGTTGAATTTCCGGCTCAGCGTCTCCCGCAGGAAATAATAGACCGGCCGGGTATTGATCTTGACCATCCAGCCCTCTTTGAAGAACTCGTTCAGGTACTGGCTCACCGTGTTGCGGCTGATGTGCAGCACCGTACCCATTTCCTGCGTGGTAAACGGCTGCAGCACCTCAAAGTTCACCTGTCCGGTCTGCTGTTCCAGATAGTTGTACAGCTCCTGCTGGGTCGGATTCAGCTTCTGCAGATTTGCCATTGTCACCTTTGCTCCTGTTGTTTTTTACGCTCAGCCCTTGTTCAGAAAGGGGACTACCAGCTCCGACCACACATCGTCGAAGAATTTTTTACTGTCCAGCGCCTGCACCGTGATCACCGCTTTGCTCTTGGGCACCACCACGATGTACTGACCATACATACCGTCTGCGCGGTAGGATTCGTCGTCCGGGTTCGTCCAGAAGAAATAGCCGTAGCCGTGCTTGGGGGCATTGACCGGGTACTGGTTTTTTTCTGCCTCATGCAAATATGCGGGGTCCAGAAGCTGCTCGCCGTTCCAGCAACCGTCGTGCAGCAGGAACTGCCCGATGCGGGACATCTCGTCAATGCTCAAAAACAGGCCGTTCGCTCCGGCAGAATGTCCCATGGGGCAGGTGAGCCAGTCCGGGTTGCCGATGCCCAGCTTATCAAAAAAGCGGGGCGTCATGTAGTCCTTTAGGGTGCAGCCCGCAGCGCGCTCCACGATGCAGCTGCACATATAGCTGTTGAAATTGTTGTACTCAAACCGGGTGCCCGGCTCATAGGGGAACTCATTGCGCAGGAAATAATCCTGCCAGTCCCTGCACTGCAGCCGCTGCGCATCATTCCAGAAGAACATTTTATCCTTGGAGCCGCAGCCCATCATCAGCAGGTCTCGCACGGTCATGCGGCGCAGGTTCGGTGCAAGCTCTGCGGGGTCATACTCCGGATAGAACCTGAGCACCGGGTCGTCCAGTCGCAGCAGCCCTTCCTGCACGGCAAGACCCACACCGATGGAGGTGACGCTCTTGCTTATCGAATACGCGTGCAGGCGGGTAGGCTTATCCAGCCGGGCATAGCTTTCCTCCAGCGTATCATTGCGCCATGCCTGCACAAAGTTGATGACGATATCCTTCTGCTTCATTTTCGCAATAAATTCTTCGGTACAGTTCATTGCAGCCTCCTGATAAGTGGGAAAGCGGATGTCAGCCCACGCTCCCATCCGCTTTCCATTTTACTATAAAATCGCCGTCTTGAAAAGTTCTGCTCAGAAAATACCGATGGCAGTGAGCAGCACACTGACTACGATGATGCCAAGCAGGATCGTGTTGGGCTTCGTGCCCTTCTTGAGCAGTCTGTAGACGCCCAGTGTGGTGAACAGCGAGAGCACCTTGGGCATGATGCCGTTGATGACATCGATCAGCTTGATGGCGTTGTCGCCGCTGCCAATGGCAACGACCGGGTTGACGCTAACCATGGAGGCCGACATACCGCCGATAACCAGCAGACCAATGATGGCCGCTGCGGTAAAGATCTTTTCGGTCAGACCCAGTTCCTCAAAGCGGTTCAGCGCCTTCATGCCGGAGTTGTAGCCCCAGTGGCAGCCGAAGTAGCGCACCAGCACGTTGGGGATGTTGAACAGCAGCAGGAACAGGAACGGCGCAAACAGGTTGCCCGTAAGTGCCAGCGAGCAGGCGATGCCGCCGGCCAGAGGACGCAGGGTGCCCCAGAATACCGAGTCGCCGATACCGGCCAGAGGGCCCATCAGACCAGCCTTGACCGAGTTGATGGTGTTGGGGTCAAAGTCCTCCTGTATGGCGTTCTCCTCCTCCATGGCCGCTGTAATGCCGAAGATAAAGGGGCAGAGCATGGGCGTGGTGTTGAAGAACTCGGCGTGACGCTGCAGTGCCTCGCCCAGCTCCTTCTTGTCCGGATACAGCTTCTGTAGAATCGGGGACAGCGCATACTGCGCACCCTGACTCATCTGACGCTCGTAGTTAAAGGATGCATTGACCGTAAAGGATCTCCAGAAAACCCTGTTGATATCGCTCTTGGTGAGCAGCTTTTTCTCGTTATTAGAAGTCATCGTCAGCACCTCCGTCAACCACAGCAGTATTATTCGGCTTGTTCTGGTCGTTGACCAGCATCAGAGCCACAATGATCACGCCCAACAGTGCAATGCCCAGCACGGGAACATTGAGGTATGCAGCCAGCAGGAAGCCCAGCAGGAAATACGGAGCAACCTTGGGGCTGACGAGGATCTTGCCCAGCATAGCAAAGCCCAGTGCAGGCAGGATGCCGGCGGCCACGGAAATGCCGCGGATGATGAATGCGGGGATGATGGCAAGGAAGCTCTGCACCGCGTCGCTGCCGCAGTAGAAGCAGATAGCGATGACCAGAGACATGACGATATCGTAGGAAAGGAAGCTGATTATGTGCATGGCATTCACGCCGGCGGCGTTGCCTTCAGCCGCATATTTATCAGACTTATGCAAAAACCAGCTGCGGGCGGTCAGATAGTAGGTGTTCTTGATCAGCAGAGCCACCGTTGCAATAGTCAGTGCCAGTGCAAGGGCAGCCTCTGTGCCATTGCCGGAAACGATGGCCAGCGCAGTGCCCAGAATGCCGCCTGCGGTGATCTCCGGCGGCAGCGCTGCGCCGATGGTCACATTGCCCATGAAGGCCAGCTCCAGCGTAGCACCCACGGCCAGACCCGCGTTCACATCGCCCAGCACCAGACCGACCAGCGGGCCCATCACGATGGGTCGCTGGATCATGGAGTTGCCGACGCCGCATTCCAGAAAACCGATAAAGGAAACCAGTGCGATCAATAATGTCTTTACAAGCATGTTGTTCTCCTCCTGTTCTTGATGGATCAGGTCAATATCTTCTTGGCATCACTGGGCACTGCCTGGATGAACACCTCAATGCCCTCCGCAGCGGCCTCGTGCAGCAGCTTCTCCTCTTCGTCCGATACATAGACCGCATGGGACAGTGCGTGGCGGTCCGGCGCAGACTTTGTGCCGCCCAGATTGATGCTCTTGATCTGGGTGGTCTCCCGCGCCAGACGCACCGCATCCTTGACATTGCCGGTCACGATCATCAGGCTGTACTTGTCGGTCTTGCCTTCATTGATGGCGGCGATGGAATCATCCACCGTCTTGATGACGAGTTTGGCATTGTTGGGCTTGCCCAGACGCAGCGCAGCCTTGCGCACATCATCGGTAGCGGCCGCATCGTTTGCGATCAGGATGCAATTGGGATTCAGCTGTCCACACCAGCTGAAAACCACCTGACCATGCAGCAGACGATGGTCGACGCGTAGCAGTTGGATCATAAATTTTTTCCTCCTTATCAGAAATCTTCTTCTTCACTGACGAACTCCGGCTGCTGAATGGAAGCCTGTGCCTCTGCAATGCTGGTTTTTACCAGCTCGTCCAGCGGCAACTCCTCCTCGGTCAGCAGAGTTGCGACCAGCGTCAAATTCATTCCGGTGATCACGCGCACACCCGGCTGTGCCGCAAAGACGACAGCTTCCTTATTCACGCTGCCACCCAGCACATCCGTAACGATGACGCATTCTCCGTCTGCCTGACGGAGCATCGCCTCCAGTGTGTCATGGACATTGCACTCCGGCGTTGTGTAGGCATCGAACGCCTTGAGCGCCTCCTGTTCTCCCAGGATCATCTCCACCGTGTTCTTCATGCCGGATGCCAAATGTCCGTGTGACGCTAGGATTACAGTTCTCATATACATCCCTCCTTGTGCTTGCAGTATACACCCTGCACAGTTTTTATTTCATTGTGACAGTCTTTTTGGTGATTAAATCCCGTGCTTTCGACACTGTTCGTGCTCTCCTCGACACTGCTGCGATAAAACCGTGCATACAAGCACCGGTTTCCATCAAATTTCCCAGAATATAAGTCCTACTATCACCGCTTTACTGCAATAAAACTTGCAAAACCATCTTGACGCACTCCGCAATCCATGATACTCTTTACCGCAAATCCCATCAATTTTGTAGAAAAGTACAGAGCGGCGAGGATTTATTCCCCATGAAGATTTTTACCGCCCCGCAACACATCCGATCTATTTTGCCGCTGTTTCACCCGACAAAATTTTTCGCCTGTCTTGCAGGGCGGTATTTTTCTTTTGGGGAGCTGTGCCTTGAATCCTACATAAGCCGTCTGAACGAGATACTGCGCCATGACCTCACACTTTGTGTGGGCGAGCCGGACAACGCCGCTGCAAAACAGGAGCAGGAACTGCGTTCGGTGTGAACGGTGACCATGAGCAGGGGCTTTGCCTTTTCACACGTTTTGCTCTGCAAAATTTTCAACGTGCATTGCGGTTCGACTTCTGAAATTTTCAGTGTTTCACGGAAAGGGCGAAAGCAAGTATCGACCTGTGGCCACAAATTTTCAATGCTTGAAAAATCGCTGTCCACTCAGTCATCCTTGTTGGGGAGTGCCTTCCCAAAACCCTGCTCTAGCTTCGCACCGTTGGTGCGAAAGCGGCGTGTCGCATACCTTGGCTATCTCCTGATCCCGTCTACCAAGGCGCAGAAGATGCTGGTCATGACCGGCAAGGGCGGCGAGGGAAAATCCCGCATCGGCTTGCTGCTGAAGAAGCTGTTTGGGGAAGCCTCTCACTCCGAATCCATCCTCCGCATCGAAACGAACCGCTTTGCCAGTGCAAATCTGGAGTACAAGCTGGTCATGATTGATGACGACCTGAACATGGTGGCTTTGCCCGAAACACGGAACATCAAGTCCATCGTCACCGCTGAGGACCGTTTGTGCATCGAGCGGAAAAACAAGCAGGCTGTCCAAGGCCTGCTGTACGTTCGTTTCATCTGCTTCGGCAATGGCAACCTTGTGGCTGCTCACGATGACAGCGACGGCTTCAATCGCAAGGACAGCCGCTTCACATATATCAGAAACAGCATATTTGCGATATGCAATCCAACGAATGTTGCCAACGATATAAACGTTGGATTGCGATGGCGCAGACAGATCCTCATCACGGTGAAAGACCGTGACCCTGCCCGCGTCGATGACCCGTTCCTCATCGAGAAGCTGACCGCAGAACTCCCCGGCATCCTGCTCTGGATGCTGGAAGGGTTGAAGCGTCTGCTGGCGAACAACTACCAGTTCACCATCAGCGAACAATCCCGCCGGAACCTCGAAGCAGCTATGGAAGACGGCGATAACCTGACCCAGTTCATGCAGGCAACGGCGTATGTCCGCTTCAAGCCCGACACCGAGGAACGCTCCACCTATCTCTACCGTGCCTACACCAAGTGGTGCGAGGATAATCTGGAATCGCCTGTTCCGCAAAAGAAGTTCAGCCAGTTCCTGCTGAAAAATGCAGGGAAGTATGGCCTGACCTTCTCCAAGCACATCGAAGGCAAATATCGCGGTTTCCGGGGCGTATGCGTCCGCCCTGCGTTTGCCGCATAAGAAAAAACACACAAAAAGTAGAAATCTCGCGCCCCACGCGCCCCAAATCAGTGGTTTCGACTTGTTATCGCTGTTTTCTTAGGGCGCGTGTCCGCCCCTTCCGGGCGGATGCGGGGCGGGAGAGAAACCAGGATGCGCCCCAAGAGGGCGCGTTCATCCCAGCCATGCGCCCTATAAAATCAACACAGGAAGGTACTTTTGTGTGGTTTGGGGCGCGTAGGGCGCGTAAAATCAAGTTCTCCGCATTTTTCTACATGGCTGAAGTTTCGGGTTAGGAGCTTCAATCTTTTACATATTACCGATCCACAATGGTGGCAGCTCAACGAGAGCTGAGCCGGGTACGGCGAGAAGTGCAAAGGAGACATGCCTATGAAGACTGTCCGCAAAAATTCCGCCAAACTGACCCGTGAGGACTTGAAAATCGCGCCCGAATCCCCTACAATGGAACGTCAGGAACTTGCAGTTCCATGCGAATTTTCTGTCAGAAATTCCATGGTAATTTCTGACGAAACTTCGGACCAAACCCCTGCCGTAGAACCTTCTGACCAGACCAGCAAAACCGTCCGACACGCCCCGCTCGTTTACCGGGTGGAGGAGATTGCCCAACTGTTGGCGATCTCCAACCGTGCTGCGTACAATCTGTGCAACACCACAAAAGACTTCAAGGTGATCCGCCTCGGTACCAGCATCCGGGTAAGCAAGCAGAGCTTTGACGATTGGTTTGCAGCGGTCTGAGGGAGGGAACATCTATGGCATCTATTCTCAGGCACGGAGATTCCTACTCCGTTCGTTTCAAATACAAAGACCATGCTGGCCGGATCTGTGAAGGCTGGGAGAGCTTCAGAACCAAGAAGGAAGCGCAAGACCGCAAGATCTCGGTAGAGAAAGAACTTTTGGACGGCACGTTCCTCATACCCGACACCATGACGGTGGAGGAGATGCTGTACAAGTGGATCCCCATTCAGTCCAGCAAACACAAGTGGTCTCCCAAGACCTACACCCAATCTGTGGCGATGGTGCAGAACCTCATCGTGCCGTATATCGGAAAGCGGAAGGTGCAAGACCTCCGCACCTACGACATTGAGCAGTTCTACGCCACCTTGAGCCAGACCCCTTGCGGCCAGTACGTTCACGGCGAAAAGCAGGAGCTGACGGAAAATCAGAAGAAGCGGCTGTTATCCAGCACGTCCATTCACGAAGTCCACACGCTCCTGAAGACCGCCTTTTCGTATGCCGTTGACTGGGATCTGATCCACAAATCGCCTACCCCTCGTGAAGCCCCCAAGATCAACACCGAAGAACGCACCATCTGGGATGAGCGCACCATGCTGGCAGCGTTGCAGACCATCGAGAACCCTGCCCTGCATCTGGCTGTGCACATGAGCATGATTCTTTCCTTGCGAGAGGGTGAGATCCTTGGCTTGCAGCCGGGAGACCTCGACTTTGATGCAGCAGACGGACGGGAAACCATCTCGGTGAACAAAGCCCTGCAGCGTGCCGACAAGGTCGCCTTGTCCAAGATCGACCCCACCCAGATCTACCACACCTTCCCGGACAGACGGGAGGGGAGCAAATCCTCGCTGATCCTCAAGCGGACTAAAACCAAAAAGTCCAACCGCATCCTGTACATGACCAAGCCCTTGAAAGAGGAGCTTCTGGCATGGCTGGAAAAGATGAAGCAGGACGAGCAGAGCGCCCCGGAAAAATACAGCAACTGCGGTCAGCTGTTCCGCTTACCAGACGGCTTACCCATTGCCCCGGACGTTCTGACCAAGTGGTACCGTATATGGAGGGCAGAACACCCGGAGTTTGAGAAGATCGTGTTCCACGGTCTGCGCCACTCCAGTGCCACCTACCAGCTGCTGCAATCTGGCGGTGACTTCAAATCGGTGTAGGGCAACACCGGCCATGCAACCGCCACCGTCCTGATGGACACCTACGCTCACACGTAGGACAAACCCCGGTTGGAGTTGACCGAGAAGATCGAAGCCGACTTCTACACGCAGGACGTAGCAGATGCAAAGCCGCAGGAACCCCCGGAAAACAAAACGCCGGTGGCAACAAAAATCACGGGTAAAATGATCCTTGAAGCCATCCGGCAGATGGACGCAGAGGAGCGCCGCGAGCTGACGCGGGTGCTCTTCGCGTAAAGTTCTCTTTTTTGTGCAGCGAAATACACGCTGTGCAAGCGATGCAAAGATTTCATGGCCTTTTTGTAAAGTGTGCAGGAGATGTGCAAAAGTGTGCAGACTCTGCCAGAAAAACAAAAAAGCCATGAAATCTTTCGATTTACAGCTTCCACGGTAGACATTCCTACACGTTGGAACCCGCGGGCTAAGCAACAGCCCACTGGGCTGATTGCTTGCGGCGCTATGCGCCGCCGCCCTGTTCGAGCCCCTTCCATCGCGCAAACAAAAAAAAAGAAAAACCAGCACACAATGTGTACTGGTTTTTCTTGGTGCGATGGAAGGGACTCGAACCCCCGGCCTACTGATTCGTAGCGCACGCCGGGCGATTTCCTCAATTTTTGGAAGTTACGTTTCAACATCATTTTTTGCGATACATCGCAGGTTTTGAGCTTCGAGTTTCTGCACCCCTTGTCCGATTTTGCAACGATTTGCACCCTTTGCACGTTTTGAAACCGTGCAAAAACCGTGCAGAAACCGTGCACTTACTTTCAGACAAATGAAAAATCGACTTATCCGACAACGACTTGACGGCATTGGTTCGAGCGACCGCACACCAAAAATCAAGTCTTGGAGGATACTATTATGACGAAATTGCTTTCCTGCCGCTACAACATGGACACCAACCGGGTGGAAGCCCGGTTCGAGGATGGCACCACTCTTGCCATCGACTGCATCGCCGTCGAGGATGAGTACGGCAACACCCCGGCACAGCTGGCAGAGCTGGACTGGCTACTGTATAATAAGCCTTTGGAGTACGCACAGATTGTGCTGAGAGGGGAGATGGAGCATTACCTGTCACTGGGGTGTGACCACGGCAGGCTGGAAGATTGAGCCTTAGAAAACGCGCGGCAAAATCGCTAATCGCGCGGCGCGCGTTTTTATCGCTGACTTTCTTTCAGGCCGCATTGCACGGCGCGCATTCCAGCGTGCGATTCTGCTTTTACGAAATTCAATCGTATTACAGTTTATTTTTTCAAATCCTCACTTTCACATCGCACCTTCCCACGCATGAAAAATGCACGCCCGTGCGATTTTTGTTCACAGTTTGTTCGCGGTCAGCCGGATTTATTCGCGCTTTGTTCGCGCGATTGCGCGTTTTCAGCGTAAATTCAGCGTAAACCATGCCAAGTCAGCGTATTTTCAGCGTAAATCCCGGAAAGTCAGCGTAAACAACCATTTACCATATAAATGATGCCCGCCCAGCTGTGGAAAAGCCACAGTGGGCGGGCATTCTGCATTTTCAGACCGACTGGAATCCTTTGCCGATGATCTCGCTGGAGTTGACGATGGTCAGAAAGGCTTCTGGGTCCTCCCGACGCAGGAAATCCCGCAGCAGCCCTGCCTGCCGCCGGGTCAGCGCCACCATGATCATGGTGCGGGGCTCGCCGGTGTACACGCCGGTGGCGTCCTGCTGGGTCGCTGTGCGTCCCAGTGTCTCCGTAACGAAATGTCGGATGGGCTCCGGCCTTGAGGTGATAACCGTACACACCTTGCTGAGATTCAGGCTCTCGATGGCTGTATCCACGATGGTGCTGCGCCCGATGAGTCCCAGCACGCAGTACATCCCGGTCTGCGGGCCGTAGAGGTAAGCCGCAAACAGTACAATGCCGATATCGCTGAGCAGCAGGGCACGGCCGATCTCCACCTTGATGTACTTGTGTAAGATCATCGCCACGATCTCGGTGCCGCCGGTGGATGCCCCGATGTTGAACACAATGCCGCTGGCGATGGCCGACAGCAGCACCGCAAAGCACAGTTCCAGCAGGGTATCATCCGTCAAAGGCTGGGTCATAGGAAACAGCTTTTCGCACACGCTGGAATAAAAGCTGAGCATGAAGGAGGAGTACAGCGTCCAGCCCATGGTCTTTATGCCCAGAAAAATGCAGCCCAGCACATCCAGCACCGCATTGGTGATCCACATAAAGGTGCTGACGCTCAGAGCCGGAAAGCAGGTGGCCAGAACAATGGAAAGGCCGGTGGTGCCGCCAAATACAAAGTGGTTGGGGGCCCAGTAAAAGTTCAGCGCTACTGCAAGGATGATAAGTCCCAGATTCAGCAGCAGAAAAAAGCGCGCGTCCTTCCACAGTTGGGCGGGGGCCATCCTTCTGCAAAGGTTCTCCTTAAGTGCTTCCATCTCAGTCCAGATGCTCCTTTACATCCATCAGCCGGGTGATGATGCAGTCTGCGGCGGACTGGTCCAGCGGCTCGCCGTGGCGGGGCTTCAGTGCCAGTACCTTCAGCCCTGCCGCCTTTGCGGAGGCGATGCCTGTGGGAGAATCCTCCACCGCAATGGCCTTATCTGCCGTCAATCCCAGTGCCTTCAGCGCCTTGAGATAGATGTCCGGTGCAGGCTTATGGGCGGCGCAGTCCTCGCCGCTGAAAGCAAAATCCACCATTGCTTTCAGACCGCCCTCCGTGAGCATCTTCATGATATCCGGCGCTGCGCTGGAGGACGCCACCGCCACCTTCAGTCCACGGCTGCGCAGCGCATTCATCAGCGGCTCTGCCTGCGGATCGGTAAGCTCGCCGTAGGGGGTGGGGCGAGCTTTGCGGTACTCCCGGTAAGCCATCAGCATCTCCTGACGGCGCACAGGGTCGTTGGGAACGATGGCTTCCCAGATGGCTTTTTCGTTAGAGCCGATGAAGTTGCCCTCCGGAATGGGGATACCGTTTTCCAGCAGAAAGTTTTTACGGCGGTTCTCGTAGTAATATTCCGTATCTGCCAGCACCCCATCCATATCAAAAATCACTGCTTCAATCATTCTTCATTTCCCTCTTCATCAAAAAAGGGGAGGGGCAAGCCCCTCCCCCAAGCATGGGTCTATTGATCCCAGTCGATCGCTTAGTACTCCAGCTTCCACATATAGCGGCGCAGGGTCAGCGGATGCTGACGGACGTAGGACAGCTCCTCAGCATAGACGCGGAACACGGCGGTGTGCATCATCGGGTTGAAGTAGGTGATGACGCTGCTGTCCACAGCATTGCCCAGACCGTAATCCTTTGCATCCACAACAGTGGTCAGAGCATCGAAGCGGTGCAGGAAGGTCAGTGCGCGGGCATCCACGGGACGGGTCTTGCCGTCGTTCATCAGCAGGATGAAGGGCACGTCCTTGTCCACGATCTCGAAGGGGCCGTGGAAGAACTCGCCGCTGTGGAAGGAGCCGGAGTTGACCCACTGCATCTCCATCATCAGGCAGATGGAGGTGGAGTAAGCGACCTCCATGGAAGCGCCGCTGGACATGACGTAGACGACGGGAGCGTCCTTGTACTTCTCAGCGAACTCCTTGGCAGACTTGCGGGCAGAGTTGGCAGCGTTCTCGGCAGCCTCGAACACGTTGGTCAGGCCCTCGATCATCTTGTCGTACTTGTCGAAGCCTTCCACCTGCTGCAGGATCTCCACAGCCAGTGCCAGAACGTAGCCCATCTTCTCCAGCTTGGCAGCGTAGTTTGCCTCAAAGCCGTGAACGATGGTGTAGTCAGCTTCCTTGGTCAGGGCAGAACCGGCAGCGTGGGTAACGCTGACAACGGTTGCACCGGCAGCCTTTGCCACGCTGTTGGCCTTGACGGTCTCAGGGGTGCTGCCGCCCAGAGAAGCGGTGATGACCACGGTGGTGTCGCCCAGCCAATCGGGGGTATCGTAGTTGAACTCGTTGGCGGTGTAGTGTGCCACACGCAGCTTCTTGCTGCAGTTTGCCAGGAAGTACTTTGCGGGGTACAGCTCTGCCTTGGAAGCACCGCAGCCAACAAAGGCCACGTTCTCCACGTTGTGCTTTGCCACGATGTCTGCCACGATGGACTTGACGTTTGCCAGATCAATGTTATACATAATGCAATCCTCCAAATTATTTTTCTTTTTGTTCTGATGAATCACAAATTACAGGCGTACGGATATCTATGTAAGCCGGAAACCCGGTTACACCAACAGACCAAGGGCGTTGATGGCAACACCGCCCACGATGCAGATGCCCAGCAGCCAGCCGGTCTTGACCTTTTTGCGGATCAGGGTGTACATCAGCATCACGATGCCAAGGTTCAGAAGGTTCGGCAGAATGCTGTTCAGCACATCCTGCAGCACCAGACCGGTGCTTGCGAAGGTAATGGGGGTAGTCAATCCCACCATGCTTGCCACCATGGCACCAATGACCATCAGGCCTACGATGCCGCAGACGTACATCAACTTGTCCATCATGCCGCCGTTGAGCTTGGTCAGGTACTTGCTGCCCATGGTGTAGCCCAGCTTACCGGCAAACCATGTGACCAGCACAGAGGGGACGATGGAGATGATCATAGCCAGAATGGGGCCCAGAACGCTGCCCTGCTGTGCCAGAGAGATGCCCAGACCAAAAGCGATCAGGCGGACAGTGCCCTGGAAGAAGGAGTCGCCCATGCCGGACAGGGGGCCCATCAGCGAGGTCTTGACGGCGTTGATGGTCTCCGGGTTGAAGTTCTCACGGTCGGCGGCGTACTGCTCCTCCATGGAAGCAGCCAGACCCAGCGTAAAGGCACTGGTCTGGGGGGTGCAGTTGTAGAACGCCATCTCACGCTCGTAGGCTTCCTTTTTGTGCGCCAGCTGCTCGGGGTCGTTCTCGTTGGGGTACAGCTCGTCCAGCGTGGGAGCGATGCCGTACAAAAAGCCCATGTTCATCTGACGTTCGTAGTTCCAGGAGGCCTGAATGTTCAGGGAACGCCACATAAACTGGAAGTATTTCTTGAAGTCGCTGCGCTTTGCAGTCTTGGTTGCGTTGCTCATTTCAGCTTCCTCCTATCAAAGATCGTCGTCATCTTCCAGCGGGTCGTAATCCGGGTTGGCAGCAGCTGCACCGGCAGCGGCTGCGGCGGGTGCGCCCTTGCCATACTTCAGACCGGTCAGGATCACAGCCAGAATTGCGGCGAAGATTGCCACAGCGGTAACATCCAGACCCAGATAGCCCACAAAGAAGAAGCCCAGCAGGAAGTAGACGGTCAGGTCGCGGTTGAGCATGGTGGACAGCAGCAGGGCAATACCGTAAGCGGTAAGGAACTTACTGCCGAGGTTCAGGCCATCGGTCAGCCATGCGGGGATGAAAGCCACGATCTTCTGCACCAGATCTGTGCCGAAGTAGACGGACAGGAAAATGGGGATGAAGTACATCAGGCTGTACAGCACTGTGCCCCAGACGATGTGCATACTCCATGCCTTGCGGAACTTGCCTTCTGCAATGGCGTGGTCGGCAACGTGGGTCAAGTTGGACAGGATGGTGCGCATCAGCACGCCCAGCATCTGGCCCAGAACAGCGATGGGGATGGCCAGCGCCAGTGCAGTCTCGGCAGAAGCATCGGTCAGGATGGCAAAAGCTGCGCAGATGATGGCAGCCATGTTCATGTCCGGGGGTGCGGCTGCGCCGATGTTCACGATGCCAAGGCTCATCAGCTCGATGGATGCGCCAAGGGTCAGGCCGGTCTGCAGATCACCCAGCAGCGCACCGACGATGGTGCAGGTGATGAGCGGACGCTCGAAGTTCATGCGGCCCAGAATGCGCGAGTCCAGAATACAGAACACGCCAACCAGACCCAGAAGCAATGCGGTAACAAACATGGGTCAAATCCTCCTTCTTATCTCCTTACGATCAGGTGTGATCGATGGGTACTACCTTAAAGGTGGGGGTCTGCTGGCTGTAGATCTTAATGCCCATATCCAGCAGCTTCTGGGTGTCTGCCTGCTCCTCCGGGGTCAGGAATACCGACTGGTCAAAGGCCTTGGAGCCGGGCTTATTTGCCACAGCGCCGTAGTTGATCTCTTTGATCTTGGGGTATGCCTGGCAGAACTTGAGCAGCGCAGCGGTGTTGCCGAAGATCATCATGATCTTCTCGTCCAGCTGCTCCACCTTTGGCATCTTGGCGATGGCCTTGTCCACCGTAAAGATGTTCACCCGGACACCGGCAGGCTTGCTTAGCAGCAGGGCGGACTTTTTCATCTCGTCGTTGGCAGCGTCATCGTCCACCACGATGATGCGCTGTGCGCCCACATGGCCGGTCCACGAGAATACCACCTGACCGTGCAGCAGGCGGTAGTCCAGACGTACTAATTTGATCATAGGTCATCCTCCTCATCTTGGGCTGCGTTTTTCAGCAGCAGGTTGCAATCAATGATCTGCGCCTTGGCATCTGCAATGCACTCGGCCAGTTCGTCCTGTGTCAGGGCTTCGTCGTTGGAAGCAAGGGTCAGCACCAGAGAAGCGTTCATGCCGCAGATCAGGTGCACCGCCGGATACTCCGGCAGAAGGGTCAGCATCTCGTTGTTCACGCTGCCGCCCATCACATCGGTCACGATGTACACAGCATCCTCTGCTGCAAAGCCCTCCAGCAGCCGGCGTGCCGCTACCGTGATAGGCTCGGTCTCATCCCGCAGGGTAGCAAGGGCATAAAGGTTCGGCATCTCGCCAAGGATCATCTGCACGGTGTCCTTCATCCCGGCAGACAGCCCTCCGTGCGAAGCAAGAATGATTCGGTTCATACGCATCCACGACCTTTCTTGTGTTTCCTTCATCTCTTCGGCGTCTGTATCATCCTATTCGTCATAGACGTCACAATCGTCATGTGCATAGTACCACATTTTGCACAGACGTCAAGAGGTTTTTCTAAAAAAATCTTTACTTTGGTAACGTGCACAAAGCATCTCCCCTATATTTTAGCAGTTTCACCAACAATTCTCCTTGGAACGACAAAAAGAGCGTCTTTTCCGGGTGGAAAAGACGCTCTTTTGGGACAGAATTCTGCCCTTAAAACTCAAACATATACCGGCTTCCAATGTAATACTGCCGCCCGATGCACAGCGGGTGGTCATATTGGTCATGGAAGTAGGCATTCAGATACAGCAGCGGCTCGCCCAGCGAAAGGTTGAGCAGCTGTGCCTGTTCTGCTGTGGCTCGCACTGCCTCTATACGCTGACGGCCGGCCGTCGCAGGACGCAGCCCGGAGATGCGCTCAATGGTGTCAAACATGGAAACATCATTGAGGTTCTCGCTCATCAGGCTCTTATAAGGCTCGTAGGGCAGGAACAGGTTCTCCAGAAAAACCGGCTGACCATCGGCGGTGCGCAGACGCTGGATATAGATGAGCAAGGCTTCCGGGCCTACATGGAAGAAGGCTTCCTCATCCTTACGCACCGGCACGATCTGACGGTTCAGCAGCCGGGCACCCGGCACCATGCCGTTTTCTTTGCAGATCTCCGTAAAGCTGGCAGCACCTCTGCCGCTGGTAAACTTGCGATGGATGCGGGGCTTACTGACAAAGGTGCCCCGCCCCTGCATTTTGACCAGATACCCTTCGGCGCACAGTTCTTCCACGGCACGGCGCACCGTGATGCGGCTGACCGAATACTCCGCGCTCAGTTCCGGCTCCGGAGGGATCTTTTCGTTGGTTTTGTACTTGCCGCTCTCGATCGCGGCACGAATGTCATCCTTTACCTGCTGGTAAAGCGGGACGACAGCACTATCATTGATCGCCATGAAATACCTCACCCTCAAATTGAGCATATCGTTATAAACATTATATTCATCTTATGGCTATGATAGTGCATATTCCGCGAATTGTCAAGTAAAACTTGCAGTCAATTTTTTGTGCGAGGTAACGGATGCGCCCCGTGCTGCACAGGGCACCCCATTTTCCAGTGCCCTGCCGGGAAGAATCCAAAGAGCGGCGGAACGCTCGTTGGCACACGACTTTGCTTGCAAAGTCTAGTGTGTTACACCTTTCCAGAGGTGTATACGTTCCTGAAATGCAAAAAGCCCCATACCCAACACCTTAACGGTGCGGACATGGGACTTGATGCTTCCTCGGCCTAGCCGGGTACTCCGTAACCAATCCTGACAGGCAGTTGCCGTGTCATTTTTCGAAAACTGTTTTACGGATACCCAGCAAGCGGGAACTTCCTGTTTTTCGTTGTTTGCATGATGAGCCTGTTCCGCTTGCCATGCGGCAAACTCCCGTTGGCCTTCCTCGCTGTTCCAGCAGGCAAGGATGGCCGGGTAGAATGCCCGTGCCAGACGGTCAATGACTTCATCGGGATAAGGGGAAGTGTTTGTGGACTTTTTCTTTTTGTTCAAACGCACGCTCCTTTGACTGTCCCACCATGGCAAAGCCGGGCGAGAAAATCAAAGTTCCAATTTTTATCAGGCGCAAGGGCGCGGATCGTTTCTGCCCTGCACTTGCGGCTGGTGGCTCGTTGATGGCTTACAAGTGCCTGTCGTTATGCGGTCTTTTCAGCTTCTTCAAGGGTTTCGGCGAGAATCTGTTCCATGCAGGCTTCCAGTTCATTCAGATAGAGGGCCGGTCGCTGCATGGCAAAACGGAGAACCTTCTGCTTTTCCGGGTCGGAGAGATAGCTCTGATTGTTCTTAAGCACCCGCTTCCATGTGTTCTTCATCATTTCAGTGGCTGTGCTCAAGGTTTTGTAGACCCGCATGAACTCGTCCGGGACTTGATAAGTCTTGAACTGTTCCGGGTAGGCTGTGGGCATCGGAACCGGAGTGTCGGCGTTGGGTTCTGCGTCAGCAGCTTCCATCGCTTTCGTGATCTCCGGGTGCATGATCTCGGCAAATACATCCTGTCGTTTGTCGGGACTGCTCTGCACGAGTTTGGACATTTCATCGTTGGTAAATTTCACTTCACCGGAAAAGACCTTTTTCTTGATGCCGGGAGAAAGAGTATCAGCAATATCAATGCCCTTGGTGTAGTGCCGTGCGCGAAGAACCGATGCACGGCTGACACCGTTTTCCTCTGCGATACGGTCGCAGGTTTTCTTGCCGGAGTGGTGGGTATCATCGTGAGACCCACCACTTTTCTTTGCTAAAGTGTACTGGTTGCCGTGAAAGATTTTCTCAGCTTTCTTTTCGGATTCGTACTGCTTACCCAGCAGGTAACGTTTCTGTTCGGGGGAAAGATTGCGCCGCCCCAGCTGATTCTTGCAGATCCAAGCAAGGGCTTCTTCACGATTTGCAAAGCGGAGCGGCATGGTAGAAAAGCAGATTTCGGGGTGTTTCTGAAGAATCGCATAACGGTTGTGACCATCAACAAGGGTGTTGTTCCAAACAATCAAAGGAGAGAGCAGCTTGCCCTCTTTGAGGATATTTTCTTCAAGCTGATGGAATTCATCATCGGTCAGAGGGGGAATCTGGGACTGGAACTCCGGGTCGATTTTCAGATTGATCATACGCACACTCCTTTATCTCTCCTGTTGCGCCGGTTCTTCCTCCCGGAAAAATAGCGCAACATTTTGCTTTGCGGTTTTCAGTTTGAGCAGTTCTTCTTTGGCTTCCTTGTACTGCTCGTAGAATTTTGCTTTTTCGGATGCCAGCTGCGCATACTCGGCTTCCAGCTTTTTCGGGCTGGGCAGCTTGGTGATATTGTTTGCCTTGAAATAGGCTGCTGCCGCCCGGTGTGCTGTCAGCTCTGCACGGTGCTGCTCCTCAAAGGCTACGGGTCGCTTGGCGGTCTTTAACTGCTGTGCGATACTTTTGGTGCTGGTGTAGGCTGCGACGTGATGGCGCAGCTCTTTGTTGTTTTTCATGCGGCCTTCGAGATCTTTCACAACAGCCAGCGAGTCGTGATACTTGGCTTCCAGTTCGGCGATGCGCTGGTTCAAGGCATCCTCGTCGGTCAAGCCCTTTTCCTGCAGAAGATTCACGGTCTGTGCCATAACTTTGAGATTGTGTTTCGTGAGCCAAAGCTTATAGCCGATGCCCTTGCCCTCGGTCATCCTCGACTGGATGTCGATCAGTTTCCCGATGGCATCCTGCTTGAACTGCGCCTTGGGTTTGCGTTCGGCGTTTGCCTGCAACGTGGCAAGCACTGCCGCCTTATCGAACTTGTCACCGAGATGTTTCGCTCGGATAAACTTTGTTCTGCCAGCGGGCAGATAGCTGAGCTGCCCACGGCTTTCCTTGACGGCAATGCCGTACTGCTGCATGAGCCTGTCAGAAAAATCTTCGAAGCTCGTAGCGCGGTACAATACAGACGAAATCTGTCTCCGTAAAGTATCCTTCACAGTTTCAAACTTCTTTTGCTTGGGCTGCTGTCCAGCTGCGGTGAGGGCTGCGTTTTCACGGTCGAGTTTCAACTGGCCGCGCCTGCGCGCCCAATACTCGGCTTCGCTCACGCGCTCTTTCGAGCCGTTGAGCAGGTCAATCTGGTACAGTCCGGCACCCTCGCACAGTTCCATGACCTCGACACGCAGGTGCCGCATGGTCTGGGCGGTGCTGGAGTGCTTCATGCCCTCTAGCCAGTCGCGGGGCTTTTGCATAAAGGGCTTGCGCTCCACTTCTCGTGTTCGGATGCTGCCGATCACGATGTGGACATGGATATTTCCCGAATGGTTGTGCCCATCGGGATGAGTGCAGACGATGGCAGGATGACCGGGGAAGTTTTCTTCGCAGAATTTCAGGCCAAGTGCCTGTGCCTTTTCCATGGTCAAGCCGTTGTCGGCTGCATCGCGTGGGTCGAAGCTGATGATATACTGGTGGCTTTTGATATCACCATGCTGGGTGTTCTTACCATACTTGCGGTTTGCCAGCAGACAGGCCGTTGCAAACGAGAAATCGCCGCACTCAAGGGTGTCGAGCAGGTACAAATCCCGCAGCTTCGGCTTGCCCTGTTCATCCAGAAGTTGCTTCCCGGTGAACGCATCGTGCTGGTAAATGAGGTACGCTTCGATGGCGGTGTAGTCCGAGTTTTTAGAGCTTATATGCTTGAGCGTTGCCATACAGTTCACCCAGAACTTTCTCGGCGTGCAGCCGAAATGCAGTCAGGTCTGCAAGTTCGTCAAGGAGTTTCGCTCGTATCTGCTCGGTGTCCGCACCACCAGAATTGAAGTGCCTTGCAAGCTGGTTGAGATTGCTGCCCACCTTGCTGCACTGAGCAAGCAAAGTGGAAACAGCGGTCAGGGTTTCTTCTCCGCCGCCGGCAACGATGACTGTTTTCTCGATCTTGACGTTGTGGATGGCACGGCGGATGAAAGTGGAGAGGGAGAGATTCAGGAGTTTGCAAGTGAGTTCCAGTGACGTTTTTTCCTCCGCTGTCACACGGAACTTGATGACGTGCGTTTTGTTGTTCGGCGTGTCGTGGTGCTGGGAATTGCTAGGAACCGGTTGAACATTCGTTTTGGTCATTGTACCTCCTGTCTGTTCGATAACTCCTCGGTGAAGTTATGTAAGCACGACACGCCGTTGCTGTTCGCACTGTCAGGTGCGAACCATGAGCAGGGTTTGGGGCAGGCACGCCCCAACAAGATCACTTGGAAAACTCGCAAGAGTTTGAGAAGTGAAGTCCCGGATGGACAGGAAATTTTCAAGAATTGAAAATTTGTGGCCACGGGACGGTTCTTGCTTTCTGCTTTTTCCGTAAGTTTTGAAAATTCAGATTCAAAAGTGGATACAGGTTTTCAAAACCGGGCATGGGAGTGTGAATGTGAACGGAAGTGTCTGTGATTGTTCGCCGTTCACCCCGGATCAAGTTCCTGCCCCTGTTTTGCAGCGGCGTTGTCAGGCTCACCCACATTTCTGCGGAGTCATGGCGCTGTATCCAGTCCGGACGGCTGATGCGGTTGTCAAGGTGCGTATGAAGAATTGCAAACCGGTTACCCGGCTGCAAGTCTCTCGAAAAGAAAAAGGCTCCACAGCACCAAAAGATTTTGTCGTGGGTGGATGGCGGCAAAATGGTTTGGTGAAGCTGCGGAGCGGACAAACAAAGTTATGTAGTAGCTTTCATTGAGTAAAGCGGCTTTGTTGTGGAACAGGGTATCACTGAAAAACGCAAATGTCAACGATTTGTCGAACGATTTGGAAAATCCTACAAGAATAGATTTAATCCGTTGGACAGAATAGAAACTTTGGGCTTCCATTGGTGAACGCATAACAGCTTTCAGGTATTTACCGAATCAAGATTCGGCGATAAGATCTATCTTTAAGAACTTGAGAAGTTTTCTCTGCTGTGTTATAGTATATTTGACCATAATAAGATTCCATGAACGCGGGATTTTAAGCAGAACAGCAAGAAGCGGTTCAAGGAGATGCGGCAATGAGCTACAAAGATGAATGGCTTGTAATCGAGGCCAACGATGACATCGATGAGATGGAGCACCGTGAACCCGGCGAGGAGTTTTTGTTCTACCGTGCCGTGGCCAACGGCGATGTGGATGCTGTCCGCAAAAATTGCGAGCAGGGCCGTTTTATGGATACAGAAGGGGTTGGCGTTTTGTCCAGGGACCCCATCACCAACCTGAAATATCATTTCGTGGTCACCACGGCCATGGTGACCCGGATGTGCCGCCAGCACGGCATGGAGCTGGAACAGGCATTCCGGCTGAGCGATTTTTATATCCAGAAGCTGGACGATATCCATACCGCCGACGAGATCAAGCACCTGCACGACGAGATGGTGATGGACTACACCGAGAAGATGCGCCGTTACCACCACAGCAACACCAACTCCAAGCACATCAATGCCTGCAAGGAATACATCTACGCCCATATCAAGGAGCGGATCACCATTGAGGATCTGGCGGACGCGCTGGGGGTGTCTTCCAGCTATCTGTCCCGGCTGTTCAAAAAAGAGACCGGGGTTTCGGTCAGCGCCTACATCCGCAACCGCAAAATTGATATGGCCAAAAACCTGCTGCGGTTCAGCAACGACTCCATGATTGACATTGCCAACCGGCTTTCTTTTTCCTCCCAGAGCCATTTTATCCAGCAATTCCGGGAGGTGGTGGAGATGACCCCCAAGAAATACCGTGACACCTACTATATGGTGGAATGGGGGGCAGAGTCTCCCCGCCCGGATCTCGCCGGGAACGGCGTCGGCCTGTCTAGATAATCCGGAAACAAAAGCACCGCCGGGTGCTGCCTTCTCCCCAGAGGCAGCACCCGGCGGTCTTTTTTGTGGATCACATGGTGAGGATAATGTCGTTTTCGTCCCGAAGGGCGGAGGCGGGAATGTAGTTGTCCGGCATGGCCTGGCCATTGAGGGTCAGGCTGCGGCAGCCGGATTCATGATGGCCGGGGTTCTCCACACAGATGTGAAGCCGATGGCCCCGGAAGTCTTTTTCCATGGTGAAGCTGTCCCACTCTTTGGGAATGGCGGGGGCCAGGCGCAGGCCGTCCAGATCCGGCCGCAGGCCCAAAATGCCTTCCACGCAGCCCACCATCACGGTGGAGGCTGTGCCGGTGAGCCAGTGGACCTGAGAACGGCCGAAGTGTTTGCTGGCCGGCCCTTCGGTGAACTGCCCGTAGCAGTAAGGTTCCAGATGGCGGATTTCGGCCCGGTCATTCTGGGCGGCAGGGGCGTTCTCGGTGAAGTAGCCGAAAGCCCGCTCTCCGTGACCGCACAGGGCCTCTGCCAGGATCAGCCAGCCCTGGGACTGGGAGAAGATGCCGGCATTTTCCTTGGTGCCGGGGTTGTAAATCACGGCCAGTGCGCCGTCAAAAGCGTGGGCATGGTAGGGCGGGTCCATCAGGACGGCGCCGTATGCAGTGTTCAGCCGCTGGCTGACTCCTTCCATGATGGTGTCGGCCTGGTGGGAATCCGCCAGACCGCTGATGACGGCCCAGCTCTGGGGGTTCAGCCAGAAGTTGGCCTCGGGTGCGGCAGCTTCGCCGATCCGCTCGCCGGCCTCGGTGAAGCCCCGGATGAACCGGTCGCCGTCCCAGCACAGCTCCTGGATGCGGCTCTGATACTCGGTCAGCTTTTCATCCAGCCAGCGGACATCCTGGTCGGCGCCGCGGTGGGCGGCAAACTGCCGCAGAATCCGCATGGCGTAATAGAACTGGAAGGCCACAAAGGCCGACTCGCCGTTGGCGCCCAGCCGCAGACAGTCGTTCCAGTCGGCATACAGGCCGGCGGGCAGGCCGTGGGGGCCCAGATGGTTCAGAGAAAACTCCACCGCCCGCTTGAGGTGCTCGTAGACAGTCCCTTGATCCTTGTTGGCAAAGGGGATCACCTCGTCCAGGAAGGCGAGATTGCCGCTCTCAGCCACATATTTGTAGACGGTGGGGAAGAGCCACAGAGCATCATCGGCCCGGTAGGCAGGATGACCGGTTTCCTTCACATAGGAGGGATCGTCGGGGGTGTCCTCATGGCCGGGGTTGTGGGTGAACTTGACCAGGGGCAGGCCGCCGCCATTGTCCACCTGGGCCGACAGCATGAAGCGAATCTTCTCACAGGCCATTTCCGGCTCCAGATGGATGATGCCCTGAATGTCCTGCACCGTGTCGCGGTAGCCGTAGCCGTTCCGCAGGCCGCAGTAAATCAGGGAGGCAGCCCGGGACCAGATAAAGGTGATGAAGCAGTTATAGGCGTTCCAGGTGTTCAGCATGGTGTTGAAGGCGGGGTCAGGGGTCTCCACCTGCAGGTGGCTGAACCGGCTGTACCATTCCGCCTTGAGGGCGTCCACTTCCTGCTGCACCTGAGCGGCGGGGTCGGTATAGCCCGCCAGGATGGCAGCAGCCTGGGCCGAGGGTTTCATGCCGGTTGCAAACAGGATGGTTTTGCTCTCGCCGGGAGCCAGCTTCACCTTGCAGGAGAGGGCGCCGCAGCTGTTCTCGTTGTAGCTTTCCAGATTGCCCAGATCCCCGGCTGCCACCCCCTGGGGGTTGCCATAGCCGTGATACGCCCCCAGAAAGGCCGTCTTGTCCCCGCAGTAAGAGGAGACCGGCGCACCGGCCAGGCCGAAAAACCGCTCGGTTACCGTCTTGTCATCCACATCTTCTCCCTGGGCCAGGGCGTCCAGGTTGCCGTGGATCTGCTGGGTGATCCGGTTGCCTTCAAACACAGTCCGGCCGATGAAGAGGGAATACTGGAGGTTGACCTGATCCTGCTCGTAGTTGCTGTGGTTGGTGAACTCAGCATAGCCTGTCAGGGTCAGGCTGCGGTCCCGGTCCGAGTCATTGGTGACGGTGAGGGCCCAGACTTCATAAGCTTTGCCCTGGGGCACATAGTAGACGGCCTTGGAGGAGATGTCTGCATAGCTGGCTTCCATCCGGGTGTAGCCCATGCCGTGGCAGCACTTGACCTGGTAGTCGTTCAGGTCTTTAGCCACCGGCTGCCAGGAAGCGGACCAGAAATCTCCGCTCTCATCATCCCGCAGATAGATATACCGGCCCGGCTGGTCAAACTGGTTGAACACATACCGGAGAATCCGGCCGTTGGCACCCGACCGCTCGAAGCTGTAGCCGCCGGCGTTGTTGGAGATGATGGCGCCGTAGGCCGGCGACCCCAGATAGTTGACCCAGGGGGCGGGGGTGTCGGGGCGGTCGATCACATATTCGCGGGCTTTGTCATCAAAATATCCGTATCTCATACTCGTTGCTTTCTGCCTTTTGGGCGTTATCAAAAAATCATTCCTGCCTGTTTTATCCCAGATATACAGTGAAAACCTGTTTCTGCTCGGCGGGCAGAGCCTCGATCACCCGGCGGGGGATGATGACGCTGTCACAGCTGCCTGCACACAGCTCGGCGTCGCCGCAGAGGACTTTCTGAACCCGGTACTGCCCGTATTCCAGCCGCCCAGGATTCTGACAGCGGATTTCCAGCCGCCGCCCTGCAAAGGTCACATGGACCGAGGCACTGCCCTCGGCGTCAAACTGGGCCGCGGTGAGTTTGGGCTGGAGCAGGAGATCGCCTGCTTCGCCCCGGACGCCGAAAACCTGGGTGATCATGGTCATCATGTACCAGCTGGCGGCGCCGGTCAAATAGTGATACATCCCCCGGCCGTCGGCCCGGAAATATTCCGGGATGCCGGGATAGATGCGGCTGGTGTCGAAGTCCAGAGCGGTGTCTGCCAGGGTCTTGAGAGCCTTCCAGCCCTCCTGCACAAAACCCCGGCGGTACAGGGCGTTGGCATACATCACCGCCATATGGGAGAAGACCGCCCCGTTTTCTTTTTCACCGTAGGCAAAGCCGAACATCCGGCCTAGGTCGAATTTCTGCTCATGAAAATCGGTGTTCAGCCGGTAGCCGCCGATTTCCCCCCGGTAGAGATAGTGGTCAGCGCTGGCTGTGATCCGCCGGATCTGCTGGTCGGTGGCCACGCCGCCCATGATGGCGAAGACCTGGCCGGTCAGCATCATCCGCACGCCCTCGGGGAAGATGCCTTCCACCGCACGGCCGTGATTGTCATAGTAGCTGTTGTACCAGCCCTCCGCCGTGCCGGCGCAAATCCACTCGTGTTTCCGGAGCCAGCCGGTGAGCCAGTCTGCCTTTTGCTCCAGGCTGTCGGCCAGATCCGACAGGCACACTTCCACCCGCTTGCCGCTGATCTGATGGGCGCAGCGGGCTGCGTATTGGGTCAGGATGGTTTGCTTGGCCCGGGCGTCGTCAAAGGTTTCGGTCTGGTCGCCGCACAAAACCAGCAGCTCTTCCAGCACCTGGGTGGTTTTGGACCCGGTGGTCTTTTCCAGAAGCCGAATCATCCCGGCCAGCTCCCGCAGGTTGCCGGCATAGGCGCAGGTGAAGGCGACGCTTTCGCCCCGCTCAGCCGCCATGTCCAGCGCGTCGTTCCAGTCGGCGCCCCGAAGACGGCAGATGTTGTGTTCGCCGACTTCATAGAAAGCGGCCAGCTGCTCGATCAGCAGATGCTCCAGGATGGTGCCGGTGTAGACTTCGCCCTGGCTGGTCCGCTGCCAGCCGCCCTGCTCCGGCTGGTATTCGGCGTCGATTTGAGTGCCGCGCACAGCCTGAGCGTCCTTAAAATAAGGTGCCTGCCGGTTGAGGATTTCCACGTCGCCGGTCTGGTCGATGTAGAGCTTGGTAGTCATCTGGGGCCAGAGAGCGTGGTCCATCCAGACCCGGGCGATGCCGTTGCGGTCGGCGATGAAATTGCCGTCGCCGGCCCCAATGATGGTGGCGTTGGTGCCGTCAATCCGGACGCCGCCGAAATTCTTCTCGATCATCCGGCCCACGTCCCCGGGTTCCATCAGCAGCAGGGACAGGCAGTCCTGCCACAGATCCCGCCAGCCCCGGCCGCCCCGGCCGTAGTCATGGTGGGGGAGGAAGGAGCAGCCGAAGAGCCGCCGCAGGAAGGGCTGGAAACAAACCCATTTCATCAGGTTGTCAAAGTCCGGGTCTCCGGTGCGGAAAGAGACATTGACCTTCTCTTTCCAGTAGCTGCGGGTCTCATCCAGCACGGCCTGCACCTGTTCCCAGCTGTGGTACTTGTCCCAAATGGCGTTGACGGCCTCTTCGCTGTCCTCCACCCCCAGCAGCAGGACATAATGGGCTTCCTGTCCGGGGGCCAGGGTGATGGCCGGGAACCGGAATGCTCCCATGGCCTCCCGGCCTTCCGCCCGGCTGCCCGCTTTGACCCCGGGATACTGCTCATAAACAGCCCGGGGATGGAGATAAGTCCCGCCCTCGCCCAGGAAGGACTCCACGGTGGGGTAGAAAGCCTCCGGCTTCTGGCCCTCCGGCCCAAAGCCTTCTACATAATATACCTTGTGGTTGGGCCGGTGGCCCCGCTCGTCAAAGGACATGGTGGGCCGGACCATGACGCCGTTTTCGGTGGTCCAGATCCGGTGGAGCATCGAAGTCACATTCCGGTGGTCCCGGATGTTGTCTGCGCTGCGGCCGTAGAGGGGAACGGCTGCGATGGGGGTGAGCCAGCGGGGCTGTTCCTGCTGGTTGCGCACCGTGATGCAGAGGATTTCCACATTGTCCTGCCGGGGACAAAAGGCGGTCACTTCGGTATCGAGGCCCAGGTCCTGGGCGGTGCGCTCCACCGTCTGCCACATCAGGCCGGCGGTGAGCCGGCTGTCATCCTGGGCCGGGGTGAAGCGGTCGGCCTCCTGCCGGGCCGAAGCGCCGGACACCGAAAAAGCCTGCCCGTCCTCATCCACCAGCCAGAAGTTCCGCACACCGCGGTTGCTGTGGAGGTTTTCGGCGCTGACCGGTTCCAGCAAAAAGGTCTCCTGGTCAATTTTGGCGTCCCCTCCCAGATTGGGGGTGAGGGAGCTTTTCAGCCCTGTCTCGGAGGCCAGCGGAAAGTACAGATAACTGACATTTTCCGGCTTGTCCATGGTGAAGCTGCCGTACTTGTCCACGAAATGCAGATGGTTCATGATACTTCTCCTTTCTATGGTAGGATGTCGGTTTTTATTATATAGAAAGGCGTCTGCGGCAAAAATCAAAACCATGCATCAAAGTGTCAGAATCATGACCCTATTTATCTATCAGCACAAAACGTTGTCAAGAATTTGATATTTTTTATGGAATAATTATATATCCGGCGGGATTTCTTTCGCTATAATAGGGGCACAAAAGACGCCGGGCACCGAGGCCCGGGCCATGAGATTACAGAGGAGGTTCGTACTATGAATGAGAAGAAATCCTGCGCCATCAGCCGCCGCTCGTTCCTGAAGGGCGCCGGCGCCGTGGGCGCTGCCAGCGTTTTGGCCGCTTGCGGCGGGAATTCCACTGCTGCATCGGGCAGCGGCGCAGAGGCTGCGGCGGAAGGCAAAGTGATCAATATCTACAGCTGGAACGACGAGTTCCGCACCCGTCTGGAAGCCGTTTATTCGGAAGTGGCCAGCACTTCGTCCGACGGCACCGTCACCACCCTGAAAGACGGCACCGAGATCCACTGGATCATCAACCCCAACCAGGACGGCGTCTACCAGCAGAAGCTGGATGAAGCTTTGCTGAACCAGGCATCCGGCTCCACCGACGACAAGGTGGACATCTTCCTGTCCGAGACCGACTACGTCTACAAATACACCGACGCCGAGGCCGACGTGGCCATGCCCCTGACCGACCTGGGCATCGACCCCGACACCGACCTGGCCGACCAGTACCCCTTCACCAAGACCACCGCTTCGGACCAGAACGGGGTCCAGCGCGGCTCCACCTGGCAGTGCTGCCCGGGCCTTCTGGTCTACCGGCGGGATATTGCGAAGGACGTCTTTGGTACCGATGATCCGGCCACGGTGGGCGAAAAAGTCAAAGACTGGGACACCCTCAAAGCCACCGCGGAAGAGCTGAAGGCCAAGGGCTACTTCACCTTCTCTTCCTACGCCGACACCTTCCGTCTGTACGGCAACAGCATCAGCCAGTCCTGGGTGGCCCCCGGCGAGACGGTCTGCAAAGTGGACCAGCAGATCATGAACTGGATCAGCGATTCCAAGGAATGGCTGGACGCCGGCTACCTGGACAAGACGGTCAAGGGCCAGTTCAACGACGACTGGAACAAGGCCATGGGTTCTGCTTCCAAGGTGTTTGCCTTCCTGCTGCCGGCCTGGGGCATCGACTTCACCCTGGCCCCCAACTGGGACGGCCCCGAAGGAGCCTGGGCTGTCACCAATCCTCCCCAGGAATACAACTGGGGCGGCTCTTACATCCACGCCTGCACCGGCACCGACAACCTGGAGCATGTCCGCGATATCATCCTGGCTTTGACCTCCAACAAAGACAACCTGCTGAAGATCTCCAAGGACTATCTGGACTTCACCAATACCATGAGCGGGATGCGGGACGCTGCCACCGACGACAGCTTTGCTTCCAGCTTCCTGGGCGGCCAGAATGCCTATGAGTACTTTGCACCGGTGGCTGAGAACATCAAGATTGCCCCCCTGTCTTCCTACGACCAGGGCTGCGTCGAGCTGATTCAGAACGCATTCAGCGATTACTTCCAGGGCAACGTGGATTTCGACCGGGCCAAGGAAAACTTCGAGACTGCCATCATGGAGCGCTATCCTGATATCACCGCAGTCGAGTGGGCAGAGTAAGCTGCCTCTCTTTTGGAAGGCCGGCCGCCGCGCACTTTTGCGGCGGCGGTCTTTTACGAGAAAGGAACGGTGACCTATGAAACAACCAAAACGCAAACACCTGAGCTATGCAAAATGGGGATATATCTTTATCATCCCGTTCTTCCTGAGCTTTTTCATCTTTTCCCTGATCCCGCTGGTGGATACCATCCGCTACAGCTTCTATGAGTACTACCGCTCCGGCATCAAAGAGATCGGCCCCAACTTTGTGGGCCTGGAAAACTACAGGAGTCTGCTGGAGTCGGATCTGCTCAAATATGCAGGAAATACCCTGATCCTCTGGCTGATCGGCTTTGTGCCCCAGATCGTCATCGCCCTGCTGCTGGCCAACTGGTTCACCGATATGCGGCTGAAAATCCGGGGCAAACGGTTCTTCAAGGTGGTCATCTATCTGCCCAACCTGATTATGGCTTCGGCCTTTGCCATGCTGTTCTTCGCCCTGTTCTCCAACAGCGGCCCCATCAACTCCATCCTGATGAGCCTGGGGATCACCGATGCGCCCATTGACTTCATGGGGACAACCTTCGGCACCCGCGCCCTGATCGGGCTGATGAACTTCCTGATGTGGTTCGGCAACACCACCATCATGCTGATGGCCGCCATCATGGGCATCAGCCCCGAAATTTTCGAGGCCGCCGAGCTGGACGGCTGTGGCAGCGTCAAGCGGTTTTTCTCCATCACCCTGCCCCTGATCCGCCCCATCCTGGCCTACACCCTGATCACTTCCATCATCGGCGGCCTCCAGATGTTCGACGTGCCCCAGATCCTCACCAACGGCCAGGGCGCTCCCGACCGCACCTCCATGACCCTGATTATGTTCCTGAACAACCACCTCAAGAGCCGCAACTACGGCATGGCCGGCGCTCTGTCGGTGTTCCTGTTCATCGTCAGCGGCATTCTCTGCTTCTTCGTCTACCGGATGACCAACGGCAAGGATGACACCGCTGTCAAGCCCGCCAAACAGAAAGGAGGCGCCAAGGCATGAGACATCACAGAACCAAAACCGGTGAGACCATCCTCGCTTATGTCGTTCTGGCCATCCTGTCCTTTTTGTGCCTATTCTTTTTCTACATCCTGATTGTCAACTCCACCCGCTCCCACGCGGACCTGCAGAAAGGCTTCTCCTGGCTGCCGGGAAACTACTTCCTGGAAAATTTGAAGAACGTGGCCAACGACGGTAGTTTCCCCATGTTCAAGGGCATCCTCAACAGTCTGATCGTGTCCTCCAGCTCGGCGGCCCTTTGCACCTACTTTTCGGCTCTGACGGCTTACGGACTGTACGCCTACAATTTCAAGCTGAAAAAGTTTGCCTTTACCTTCATCATGGCCATTCTGGTCATGCCCACCCAGGTCACCGCCATGGGCTTCCTGCGGTTGATGACCAACATGGGCCTGTATGATACCCTGTGGCCCCTGATTATCCCTTCCATCGCATCGCCGGCGGTCTTCTACTTCATGTACAGCTACTTGAAGTCCTCTCTGCCGCTGTCCCTGGTGGAGGCGGCCCGGATCGACGGCTCGGGCGAGTTCCACACCTTCAACCGAATTGTCCTTCCCATCATGAAGCCGGCCATTGCAGTCCAGGCCATCTTCTCCTTCGTGGGCTCCTGGAACAACTACTTCGTCCCGGCTTTGATCATCCAGTCCAAGGACAAGATGACTGTCCCCATCCTGATTGCTACCCTCCGTGGCGCCGATTACATGAACTTTGACATGGGCAAGATTTACATGATGATCATGGTGGCCATCGTCCCCATCATCCTGGTCTATCTGCTGCTTTCCAAGTACATCATTGCCGGCATTACCCTCGGCGGCGTCAAAGAGTAACAAGCTTCTCATCGCGGTCTCCTTCATCTTCTTCATCATTTCTCCACACAGTGCTGAGGAAAGCCGCCATAGATTTCTGCTATGGCGGCTTTTCTCGTGCAGTGTCATGTTCAGGAGGTTTTTATGGCTTGTATTTCTGTCCACAGCGGCACGCATCAGCCAACCCCGTCTGCCCGTGAACGCGCCCATGCCGCCCTGGCCCGCCGGGCTGCGGCATCGGGAATCGTCCTGCTGAAAAATACCGGTGTTCTGCCGTTGGAGCCGGCCTGTTCCGTAGCTCTGTTCGGCACCGGCGCCAGCCGGACCGTCAAGGGAGGCATCGGCTCGGGCGATGTCAATAACCGCGCCAATGTATCGATTTTCCAGGGGCTGCAGGCGGCCGGCCCCACCATCACCAGTACAAGCTGGATCGCAGACTACGAAGCCCGCTACAAAGCTGCCCGCGCTGCCTGGAAAGCCCAGGTGCTGGAAGCAGCCAAACAGGTGGAAAATCCCTTTGACGCCTACGCTTCCCATCCCTTTGTTCTCCCCCAGGGCCGTCCCGTCCTGCCCCAGGACGTGGAAGGCGCCTCGGTGGTGGTCTATGTCCTCAGCCGGATTTCGGGGGAAGGGAAGGACCGCCGGCTGGAAAAAGGGGATTACTACCTTAGCGACCAGGAATGGGAGGAGCTGCGCAGCCTGAACAGTGTGGGTCTGCCCATCGTTCTGCTGCTCAATGCCGGCGGGCCCATTGAATTGGCCGGTCTGCTGGATGTGGCCACCCATATTGAGGCAGTGGTGCAGATTTCCCAGCCGGGACAGCAGGGCGGAGAAGCCGTGGCGGATGTCCTGTTGGGAAAAGTCACCCCCGAGGGCAAACTTACCGCCACCTGGGCCCGGCGGTACAGCGACTATCCCGAAGCCGATCATTTCGGCATCCTCAGCGGCGACCTGACAAAATCAGTCTACCGGGAGGGCATCTATGTGGGCTACCGGTATTTTGACAGCTTTGGTGTAAAGCCTCTGTTTCCCTTCGGATACGGCTTGTCCTACACCAGCTTTGAGATCCGTATGACCGGGCTGCAGGTACAGCCCGGAGCCGTGGAAGTAAGTGCTTCGGTAAAAAATGTGGGCTTCTGTTTCTCGGGCCGGGAGGTGGTGCAGGTCTATCTGTCCTGCCCCCAGAAGGGCGATGCCCGGGAGCTGCGCCGATTGGCCGGTTTTGCCAAAACCCTTCTGCTGGCGCCGGAACAGAGCCAGACCCTGACCATTTCCATCCCCCAAAAAGTCTTTGCCTCTTTCTCTGAGGAAAAGCAGGGCTGGATGGTGGAAAAGGGACTGTATGGCATCTGGATCGGGAACAGCAGCGCCGCGCTGACGCCCTGCGCCGTCATCCGGGTAGGGGAAGACGTCTGCATCGAAAAGACCCACCCCATCTGCCCGGTACAGGTTCCTTTGGAGGAGCTGGGGGCTGCCGAAGCGGCCCGGCAGGCTGCAGACCCGGGAGAGGATTTGCCGGTCTATGACTTTGCACCCCGGCCTGAGCCGCAGCCGGTCTGGGTCGAATCGCCCCGGGCAGAAGGCCCTGTGGAGGAATTGATTCCGCTGCTCTACGGCAACATCACCAAGGGGACCAGCACCCTGGGCTCGGCAGGCGTCCGGGTGCCCGGCTCGGCGGGAGAGACCTCGGAGGTTTTGGAGCAGACCAGAGGCATTCCCTCCCTCATTATGGCCGACGGCCCTGCGGGTCTGCGGCTTCGGCAGAGCTATCAGACCGACCGGGCCACTGGCCGGGTCTATGGAGTAGGGGTACTGGGCTCTCTGGAAAACGGTTTTTTGGAGACGCCGGTCCAGCACGAGAACGCCGACACATGGTACCAGTTCTGTACAGCATTCCCAGTGGGCACTGCTTTGGCCCAGAGCTGGGACACCGGCCTGATGGAGGAATTCGGCCAGGCCATTGCCTGTGAAATGAAGGAGCTCGGAGTGGATCTGTGGCTGGCGCCCGGTATGAACATCCATCGCAATCCTCTGTGTGGGCGCAACTTTGAATATTATTCGGAGGATCCGGTTCTCTCCGGCCTTCTGGCTGCCGCTGTTACCCGCGGTGTTCAGAAGGATGGCCGGTGCGGTGTCACCATCAAGCACTTCGCCTGCAATAACCAGGAGGACAACCGGATGGGTGTGGATGTTCAGGTTTCAGAGCGGGCCCTGCGTGAGATTTATCTCCGCGGGTTTGAGATTGTGGTAAAAGAGTCCGCTCCTGCTGCGATCATGACTTCTTATAATCGGATCAACGGTGTTTATTCCGCCAATAACCGGGATCTGTGTACTGTTGTGGCCCGGCAGGAGTGGGGCTTTGATGGCTTGATTATGTCGGACTGGAACACCACAGTCCCCGCCGATGGCAGCATTCCCTGGAAGTGTGCCTGGGCAGGCAACGACGTTATTATGCCGGGTAATCCCGATGACGATGCCAATATCCGGGCTGCTTATGCTCGGGGCGACCTCTCCGAGGCGGACATCCGGACCAGTGCAGGACGCCTGATGGCTTTGACCCGGCGATTGCGCGGCTAATCTTCGCTGTTAAAATATAGAAGCAAAACGCCCCCGGCTACCAAAAGATAGCCGGGGGTGTTTTGATGATGAGCGTTTATTCGTCTTTCTGGTACACTCTGACCCAGTCCACCCAAAGGGCTGCGCGGTCCATGTCGGTTGTCACATCAGGGCTTCCGGGCCAGTCTCCTCCCACCGCCAGGTTCAGAATGATGTAAAAAGGCTGATCGAAGGGGGCGGGGTAGGGAACTTTCCCTTTTCCATCGGTGAAGGAATACCACTCCGTCTCGGTAAAGAACAGTTCCCCGTCCAGATACCATTTGATTTTGCCCGGTTCCCACTGAACGGCATAGTTGTGGTACTCCTCTGCAAAACCGCCGGATGGAAGGGCGAAATGGCCCTGGCTCTGCTGGTGAGGGTTGCCATAGTGGATGGTGCCGTAGGTTTTTGTGGTGTCGTGTCCCAGCACCTCCATGATATCAATTTCGCCGCAGCGGGGCCACTGACCATACCGTTCTTCCTCGGTGGGCATCATCCAGAAAGCAGGCAGAAACCCCCGGCCTGCCGGCACCTTGATCCGTGCCTCAAAAATGCCGTACAGGAAATCGTGCTTGTGCTGGGTGTTGACCCGCCCGGAGATATACGACACCGTCCCGTCTGGATTTTTCTTTTCCACCGGTTTCAGCACCAGGCTGCTGTTTTGGATGTAGATGGTCTGGGGGGAATCTATGTAGGCCTGTAGTTCATGGTTTACCCAGCCGGCCTCGTGCAGCTCCACATTCCAATCTTCCCGATTCAGCTCCGGGCCATTAAAGTCGTCCTCCCATTGCAGTGTGTATCCATCGTAGGATAGCGTTTCGCATTTTGCAGGAATAGTGGTCGGATTTGTGGTTTTAGCTTCCATTTGAGTCTGCCTCCTTGATTTTGTTTCGGGTTGTGGGATTTTTATGCAGGGAATTCCGGATTAAAAAGACCTCAGCCGTTGGACAACAGCTGAGGTCGCCTGCAATGAAATTTTAAACAGCAGGAGCTTCGATCTTGTCCAGATGGATCTCGTCGATGCAGATACGGTGCTGCTGACCGATTTGTTCTCCGCCCACGGCTCCCATCGAGATACTGAGCACAGCTTTCATATCAGTGGGATAAGTCATCTGGAAGCAGACCTCATAGGTCTGATATTCCTGACCCAGCTGTACGATGGTTTCGCCCGAATAGGGGGTCCAGTCATTGTCTGCCGTGCCGTCCCGTTGAATCGCAAACATCAGCGGACGGTTCAGAGAGGATTTGGCCTGGAAAGACAAACGATACCACTGGCCTTCCTCCAACTCGATGTTGTTCTGTTTGAGTTGGATTTTCCAGGCTTCGTCGCCGGTATTCTGAATGGTGATATCGGCAGCGGTATCCTCGTTAAGGCTGTCCACCACATAGCTCACATCGGATGTTGTGTAAGCGTACAGTTCGTATCCTGCAAAACCTGCATTGAAACTGCCGTTTTTGATGAGGCTGTCCTCTTCCATTCGTACGTTGTCGATGTAATATACACCCGGCCCACAAATGACAAAGGCAATATCCCGGCAAACAGGCTCTTTCTCCAGAGAGAGCTTATAGCTATAAGTGGTGTCGGAACCGTTGAGCACGGCCTGGAAACGACGCCCAACGGCCCAAACGGAAAGGTTTTTGTCGGCAGGGCCTTCTGCGTCAAAACTCAGCTCAAAGTCGCCGGCTGTCAGCGCCAGATCTTTCTGATATACCACAACCGGGTTCAAGGCAGAAGTCCACTTGCCGGCAGTAATCTCCAGGCGACGGACGTTGTTGTCGTTGGTAACACGGATGCGGGAATCGCCCAATTTCCAGATGTTCCAGTAACCGAGGCGGTTTTCGCCCTCCTGGAATCCGCCGTTGTATACATAGTTGCCGTCAGCAAGGACGACCTTTTTTTCCTTGCCTGGATCATTCTGACCGATCTTCTTCAACGAGACATTGCGGAGGGAAACGCCAGCCGTGGACCCGGCCGCGCCCAGATTGAATTCCAGACGTCCGTTGGCGTCATCGTCTGCGGTCATGGTGAAGGTATAGGTGTAGGTCTGGACCTCGGGCGTCAGCTGGACGACGGTATCTTCCATGTACCGCTGATAGGAGCGGTCTGGGGCAGAGATGTCCACTTTCATGGTTCGCGGCGCATTGGCGGATGCGTCAAACGTTACCTGATAAACGCCGCCCTCTTTCAGAGGCAAATTGGGCTGGACCAACTGGACGCTGTAGTCCACCGTGCCCTCGCTGGACGTGATGATATGCAGTTCGTGGCCGGAGATTTCCGCCTGAGCCTCACCGCCCAGTGCGGTGAGAAAAGTCCAGTCCTGCTGGTCCGACAGGCTCTCGGGTACTGCAAAATTACCGTTGATAATGTAGTTGCCCTCTGCGTCCGGGTCACGCAGAACCACCGTTTTTTCAGGTTTGACCACATCCTCGCTGTAGCTGTCCTTCTGATAGACTTTCACATAGTCCACATAGAGAGCAGCGCTGGCAATGTCGGTGGTTTCGTCGGGGTTGCCCGGCCAGTTTCCGCCCACAGCCAGATTGAGAATGAGATAGAAAGGCTGGTCGAAAGGAGCGGGGTATGTGATTTCACCCTGGCCCTCGGTGGCAGAATACCAGTCGTTCTCAGTATGGATCAGACACCCGTCCACATACCAACTGATTCGGCCCGGTTCCCATTCCACTGCGAAATTGTGGTATTCCTCCGAAAAACTGCCTGCCGTCAGCTGATAACTGCCCTGACTTTCGCTGTGAGGATTCCCGTAATGGATGGTGCCATAGGATTTGTCGGTGTCGTCACCCAGTACCTCCATAATGTCAATCTCGCCACAGCGGGGCCACTGCCCGTACAGATTCTCGTTGGTTGGCATCATCCAGAAGGCGGGCAGGAACCCTTGGCCTTCAGGCACCTTAATCCGTGCTTCAAAGATACCGTACTTGAAATCATGCTTGTTTTGGGTATTTACCCGGCCGGATGTATAGGACACTGTCCCATCGGGATTCTTTTGTTCTATAGGTTTGATGACCAGGCTTCCATTCTCAAGATAAATATTTTCGGGGGAATCCACATAAGTCTGCAGCTCATTGTTTACCCAGCCAGGGGCATGCAGTTCGATATTCCAGTCATCCCGGTTTAGTTCTGAACCATTGAAATCGTCTGCCCACTGCAGAGTATATCCGTCATATAACAGTTTACCTCCCAGAGCAGGTGTGCTGGTCGAATTTTGTTCCAGTTTTATTTTCTGGTCTGCATTCGGTTCAGCCATGCCGCAAAGCCCCGCCATCAGGGAGACGGCTGTTAAAACAGCCACTAGCCTTTTTGCTTTCATTACGACACAATTCCTCCTTTTTTGTTTTTTGCCCGAATAAATCTCTTGATAGTTACAAAATTATGTATATTTTGCAGTTCTATTTTATCTAAATGATCAGCGTCTTTTATATCAGATACATGCTCATTCTGTTGGATTTTTGTCTTTACCAAAGAGTCTGCAATAGCTTGAAGTTGTAAAAGCACTTAAAATATAGTTTATAATAAAAATTGCCTTGCGAATGAGCGGGAGATATGGTATGTATTATACGAAACTGATTTTGACACAGCTGTCTGAAAGGAGGCTGCTATGACCGCTGTCATCTATGCCCGCTACTCCTCCGACAACCAGCGGGAGGAATCCATCGAAGGACAGATCCGCGAATGTACGGCCTATGCCGAGAAGAACGATATCACCGTAGTGAAGCACTATATTGACCGTGCCATTTCTGCCAAAACGGATAATCGCCCCCAGTTCCAGCAAATAATCAGGGACAGCGAGCGGAAGCTGTTTGATATGGTTTTGGTTTGGAAGCTGGATCGATTTGCCAGGAACCGATACGACAGCGCCCGATACAAGACTCAGCTCAAGAAGAATGGCGTTAAACTGATGTCGGCTACAGAGATCATCTCGGATGGGCCGGAGGGCATTATCTTGGAGTCCGTTCTGGAAGGATATGCCGAATACTATTCAGCAGACCTCTCGGAGAAAGTCATTCGCGGCATGACAGAAAATGCTCTAAAAGGCAAGTTTACCGGTGGAGCGGTTCCGGTTGGATATTGGATTGATGAGAAACAACATTTTCAGGCTGACCCTTTGGTTGCACCACTCATTCATGAGGCCTTCAAAATGTACAACGATGGCTCCACTATGACCGAAGTACGGGACTGGCTGAATGAACACCAGGTTAAAAATCCTCGCGGCGGTCCTATGAGCTACAATACAGTCCAGCATATGCTGAAGAATCGCCGCTATATAGGTGAACTGAAATACCGGGATATCTTGATTCCAGATGCCATTCCACCGATTGTGTCACCGGAACTATTCGAGGATGTGCAAATTAAGATGGCCAAAAATAAAAAGGCCCCTGCCCGGCGTAAGGCAGAGGATGACTATCTTCTGACTACCAAACTGTTCTGCGGTTACTGTGGTTCCTTGATGTTCGGGGAGAGCGGTACCAGCCGTTCCGGGGACGTGCACCGGTACTATAAATGCGCGACAGTTAAAAAGAGAAAGTCCTGTCAAAAGAAGACTGTCCGGAAGCAGTGGCTGGAAGACTTGGTGATTGCAAAAACCAAAGCTCTTATCATGGATGATACCGTGATTGATTCCCTTGTTTCCAGCGTAATGGAGCTGCAAAACAAAGAAAACATTCGTTTGCCCCTCTATGAGAAACAGCTCAGGGAGACGGAAACGGGCATTCAGAATATGCTCAACGCCATCCAGGCTGGCATTCTGACCAGTTCCACCAAAGAACGGCTGGAAACCCTGGAAACGCAGAAGAAAGAGCTGGAAGCCAAGATCGCCGAAGAGCGGCTGGCAAAGCCCAAGCTCAGCGAGGACTGTGTACGGTTCTGGCTGACTCGGTTCCGCAAGCTGGACCTTTCTCAAAAGGAGCAGCGCCAGGCGCTGATTGATACTTTCATCAACGCCATCTACCTGTACGATGACAAAATGCTCATTACCTTCAACTACAAGGAAGGGACGGAGACTGTTTCCTTTGCCCAAGCCACAGAGGCTGTGACAAGGGAAATTGGTTCGGATTTGGATTGCTTAACTGCACCAGATATTGAACGCCAAATCGTAAGATTTGGCGTTCTTTTTTGTTATGTAACCCCGAGAAATCGGGGCTTGCACGGTCAATGCACGGTTTTTGCACGGTTGGTGTTTTCATAGGAATCTTCTGCATGGGCTGGAATTACTTTGAAATGCGTGGTAAATTTTGCATTAGGTCAGCAGAGCCAGACGGAGCTGCGCCTTTACTTCGGGGTCTGCATTCTTCAGCAATTCTTGCGGTTGTTGCGGCGGCTGAGGGGCTTGTCCGGGTCGGGCAGGTTGAAGCCTAACGCTTCCAACGCCTTTTCCTGCTGGGGAGCCACCTCACCATATTTGTTCTCGCAGTCGAACACATGACGCTCATGGATGTGGGGTGTGCTTTCGTCCAGATGCAATGCCCAGTCCAGCACATGAACATGTTCGCCAAACTTGGTCTTGAACGCCTCGATGAACTCCGTGACGATGTTCAGCAAGTCCTCCGCCGAAGCGTGTTCATCCAGCGTTCCAAGTTGGTAGATGGTCTCTTCCGGGCAGGTCTTGCGGCTGGACAGCAGGTCGGGAATGGATCGGTTGCGCTCTGTGCGCCGGATCTTGGCATTACGCTCGTTTTGGCTTTCCACAAAAGCCGTGTAGTGGGTTTCGTAGAACTGCCGTTCCACCTCCGAGAAAGTCGCCGCCAGATCATCCGGGTCGGGTGGAGCGAGAGCCGAACGAAAGCCGTGGAAGCAGTCCCAGTAGATGTTGCCCTTGGCTCGTTCCGGGTCGATGTGCTCACTGTTAGCAAGGTTGAAACTGCGGTCATTGTGTTTTGGGTTATAGGTGCCGTGGGCTCCGGCTCGTCCGTTGTGTCGTGTCAATTTCAGATAGACATCCCTCCGTTTCAACAGCTTGGCGTGGGAGAACGCAGCAGCGGAGCTGCTGGATCTGCCGCCGTTTTGCGCCAGATAATACCCAGTAGGATATGACGCACAGCATCATATCACTGGGCAAGGCGTTCCCCCTTGACTCCCTTCAACGGGCCATTTTGGCCCGTTGATTTTGGCAAGCTGGAGGTCAAAGATTTGCGAATTCCTGCCCACCAACTTGTCCGGCTTTTTCAGTTGGCCAAAATGACCAACTGATTCTGTTACGGGTAGAATCAGGTTGTCCTCTTGGCAACCTGATTTTCAACAGGCCTTGAAGCGTTACGGAAAAACGATGTGCTCATTTTGACCACTTGGTTTTCCGTAACAGGTCGATAAATTTCCGTTCCCTCATTCGTGAGGAGCTGGGTTTCATTTGGCAGATGCGTTACACTTATCCAAGTGCTCATTTTGAGCACTTGCAGCATCTGTAACACGTTTTCGATAGTCTTTTTACCGACAGGCGTTGCTGCAATAGCGGGCATCTGCACGTTTGGGCGTGAATTTCTCGCCGCAGCACTGGCAGACTAAATCTTGACGGCGCATTTGGTGGTATTCCCGCTGCCGCCGATTGTTGGCCTGATTGCCGCACCAGTAGCTATGACAGTATTTCTTGGTGTAGATTGTGGTGTAGAACACCCGACCGCAGCCGCCGCAGATGAGTTTGCGGATAGCGTATCCTCCGGTGGTAAAACCCGTTTCCTCATACGATTCTTTCAAATAATCCTGATTGTTCTGTTCCCATTCTTCGTTTGTCATATACATGGAGATACCCCTCCTTTCACTGGCGTTACGGAAAAACAATGTGGTCAATTTGACCACATTGTTTTCTGGTAACTGGGGAATCAACGTTTAGCCGTTCTCCCTGCATGGCTTTCCAGCCCCCTCTCGGCGGCGTTTTCCGGCTCTCCTTCTCAGGGTCATCGCCGGGTATCCCATGCAGACGGTCTTTCGATTTTCAAGGTGCAGTGCTGAATTTGGCAATAAAAAATCGCCACACAACAACCTGAACCTGACCATCCCTTCCAGGATGGCCTTGGTTCAGGTTCGTTATGTAGCGATAGAAAGTTAAAAACTTGCTCCGGCTCCTTCGGGAGCCGAGCTGGAACTCTAAGTAAATATGTTATATTAAATTGTTGGAATAGATTACCACAAAAATTGAGCCGTGTCAACAGGAATTTTTGAAAACAGGCTACTTTCGGCAGCTTGCAAGAAAAAATGATGGAAACTTTGGTAAAAAGAGAGGGCTGGATAGCTCGTTCTGTTTGCAACGGAATGCAAACTCGGAACTTTTCCGAGCAGAAAAACAACCGTCTGCTTCAAGTTGAGCTTGAAAACGGACGATCATTCTTGCAAAATGATTGTCAAATTTGGGAGGCGTTTTGAGCAGCCTCATAGTGCTAACAAGAGGTGTCTTCACACGTATATATATACCATTTTTGCGTTGCAAAATACTTGTTGGGGAACACCCAAGCCCTTGAACTGCATCCGATGGATGCAGGCTGTACATTTTTGCAAAACGTTCTTTCGGTGCTCCGTATGAAGCATGGAAAACGAACCCATTGAGGGACAAAAGCGTCAGGTAGGGTCGGCAGGCTCCCCGGCTTCGATTTTTCCAAGGTACCGCCACAGGGTCGTGCGGCTGATGCCCAGCTGCCGGGCGGCGGCGGCGCGGTTGCCGCCGTGGGCGGCTACCGTCTGCTGCACCACCTCGCCGATGATGCTTTCCAGCGTGCGGGAGGTGTCGGTGCTGACCACCGCCGCCGGGTGCGCTGCCGGGGCGCTGCGCAGACTGCGCTCCTTGGAGAGCAGGTCGGCCACGCTGCTGCTGCGGATGTAGGGGCCGTTCGTCAGGGTGGCAAGGGAGCGCAGCAGGTTTTTGAACTGGGTGTAGTTGTTCGGCCACGGGTACTGCCGCAGCATCTCGATGGCGCGGGGCTCAAAGCCGGAGATCTGCTTGCCCAGCTCCAGATTCAGGCTGTTCAGGTACAAACTGGAAAGGGACGGGATCTCGTCCGAGCGGCTGCGCAGCGGGGGCAGCTCCAGCGTCAGTGCGCCCAGCCGCTCGATAAAGCGGCGGGTGACCGGGGAGACTGGCTCTTCCGGGCGCACCGAGCGGGAGAACAGCAGCCGCACCCGGCGGGCAAGACCGGTCTCCTCGATGGCAGCCAGCAGTTCGGCGCTCCACTGTTCCGGGATAGCCTCAAAGTTCTGGAAGTAGACCGTGTTGCCGTTGGCGTTCAGGGGCGAGTTATAGTGGTTGAGCAGAAAATCCCATGATTTATCGTTCATCAAAGCGCAGTTCGCCACCACGAGGGGGCGGGTTACCAGTGCGCTGTGCAGATAGAGGTAGCGGGCGATCTGCTCTTTGCCGGTGCCCGGCTCGCCGCAGATGAACAGGGGCTGACGCACGGCAGCAAGGGCGTTGATCTCGGCGTCCTGCGTGCCCATGGCACCGCTCAGGCTGTAAAAGCTGTTGGAGAAAAGATACTCGCACTCGCCCTGGTTCAGCGACCGCAGCCCCGGGCGGCTGGAATGCAGCGGAATGCGGGAGGGCACGCAGTAGAACAGATACCGCTGCACATTGTTCATCAGCAGCACCTGCGCCGTGATGCTGTACAGCTGGCTGCGCTCGGTGTAGTAGAACTTTAAGCTGCCCGTGGCGGGGATCTCCCGCAGATGGGTCTGCAAACAGCGGTGCAGCTCCGGGGAGATGTCCTTCATATTATGATAGAACAGGCTGCCGTCCGGCTCCATCACCACCACCCGGCCGCCCTGCTCCTGCGTGATGCTGCGCAGAAACAGGTTCTCCTGCCGCAGCTGGCCGAACCATGTGCTGATGTTCACCGCCTGATCGATGGCGCTGTGCAGGCTCTCGATGCCGGAGGTGATCAGGAAGGCGTCAAAGCCCATCTCCCGGGCAATGGTGTGGGTGACCATATCACAGACCACCATCCGGTAGCCGCCCTGCTTGAGCCGCTCCAAGGTGTGGCGCACCTCCTCGGCACTGCGGACGGTGAGGATGTCCAAATCAAAGTTCAGCAGGCTGCAAAGGGTGTGGGCGGGTTCGGTGATGCTGGGAAAGCCCACGATGGCGTACAGGCTGGTGTAGTTCTCTGCCAGTTTCATGGTGCGCAGCACATCATACACCGAGATATGGATATCCACCACAGGCAGGTCGGTCACCTGCCGGATCAGGGTGGCGGTGCCGCCGCGGGAGATAATGCAGTCGTAGCTGTTGGGGGCCATGCGCTGCACGATGGCCTGTCCCTCTTCCAGATCGCCGGTGTACACCTCCAGCTCAACGTTGGGGTAGGCCTGCGCCGCCTGCTCCATGGCGGTGCGCATTCCGTCGTAGGGGGCAATGCCCAGAATGCGGGTGTGAGTCTCGACCATAAAACGTCCCTCCGTGTTTCTCTTTGAAACTATTATAATCGGTATGGTTCAAAAAGAAAACAGAATATGGTTTCAAAATGGAACGTTTTTGCCAACAAAACAAAAAGAAGATTGAAAACGTGCTAAAATGAAACGCTTTTCCCGCTTGCGCCGGGTGCATTCCCGCAGCGGATACGGCATAATGAAAGCACAAAAACAAGTGAGGGGGCACGAACAATGCTTCGCCTGCTGATGATTGCAGATGATTTTACTGGTGCGCTGGATACCGGCGTACAGCTTGCGGCACACGGCATCCCCACGCAGGTCGTGGTGGGTCAGGCAGACCTTTCCGCGTGCAGCAGCACCGTGCTGGTGGTGGATACCGAAACGCGGCATCTGCCCGCCGCAAAGGCTGCAAAGGCCGTTGAAGAGCTGGCCCGCAGCGCGGTGGAAAACGGCGTGGGCTGCATCTATAAAAAGACGGATTCCGCCCTGCGCGGCAACATCGGCGCAGAGCTTGCCGCCCTGCTCAAAGCAAGCGGCGCACGCAATTTGCCCTTTCTGCCGGCCTTCCCGCAGATCGGACGCACCACAAAAAAGGGCGTCCACTACATCGATGGTGTGCCGGTGAACGAAAGCCCCTTCGGCATCGACCCCTTCGAACCGGTGCGCTGCGCCGAGGTGACAAAGCTGATCCATTTGCAGACTGAGATCCCCGCACAGAACCTGCGCCCCGGTGAGACGGCAGCGGACAAGACCGGCATTCTGGTGTATGACGCTGCAACCGCCGCAGATCTGGAAACCGCCGGGCAACAGCTGTTCCAGAATGGAACACCCCCGGTGCTGGCAGGCTGCGCAGGCTTTGCGGCCTTTCTGCCGGAGCTGCTGGGACTTTCGGACGGCAGCGTGGTGGAAGTCCCGCAGCTGGACCCCCGGCTGCTGGTGCTCTGCGGCAGCGTGAACCCCATCACCCTGCGGCAGATGGACACCGCCGAAAAGGCAGGCTTTGCCCGCCTGCGGCTGACCCCCCGGCAGAAGCTGGAGCCCGGCTACTGGGCAAGCGCCGACGGCAAGGCTGCGCTGGCAGAAATTGAAGCCATGCTGGCTGCAAACCCCCGCTGCATCATTGAAACGAACGACGCCGGGGGCAACCAGCTTACCGCCGATTACGCCGCCGCCCGGGGCATTGACTTGGACGGCCTGCGGGTGGGCATTTCCGGCAGCGTCGGGCAGATGTTCGGGGCGCTGTTCGGCAGCGAACATCTGGGTACGCTGCTGCTCACCGGCGGCGACACCCTGCTGCAATGTATGAACAGCGTGGGCGCACGGGAGCTGGAACCGGTGTGCGAGCTGGAAAGCGGCATCGTGCTGGCGCGGTTCACCTATCAGGGGCGCACCCGCTACGTCATTACCAAGTCCGGCGGCTTTGGGCAGGAGGATCTGCTGGTGGAGCTGGCAGACCGCATTGCAAAGCATTGAGAATGGAAGCAGACAGCCCTTTGCGGCTGGAACGGAAGATAAATGTAACAGAAGGAGAACGACCATGACCTATGCAAAACTGCCCGGCCTGACCTGGGACGGCACCGTGTATGAGAACGAGGAGATGGGCACGCTGGAAGCTCTGCTGCCCACCGGCGGCTGGCCCACCGCCCACGCACCTGCCATGGTGGAGCTGCCCGACGGTGACCTGCTCTGCTGCTGGTTCGCCGGTACTTATGAGGGC